>OHAA01001765.1_pt1 | contig 12122 bp, 9 predicted proteins | sample 1606051 | NCBI WGS metagenome assembly OHAA01 (sample SAMEA3541493, study PRJEB24748) | human gut metagenome | biome: human gut; feature: human-associated habitat; material: faeces | place: China | collected 2012
GGGTATCGCCGTAGGTATGGCAACCAATATGCCTACCCACAACCTGTCGGAAGTAATCGATGCTTGCGTGGCTTACATTGACAACAACGACATCGAAATCGAAGAGCTGATGAACTACGTCAAAGCCCCCGATTTCCCTACTGGCGGATACATCTACGGCATGAGCGGCGTACGCGAAGCCTACTTAACCGGACGCGGACGCGTAGTTATGCGTGCCAAAGCTGAGATAGAAACCGGCTCGACTCACGATAAAATCGTTGTAACCGAAATTCCTTACGGAGTAAACAAAGCCGAACTCATCAAATCGATAGCCGACCTGGCCAACGAAAAGAAAATAGACGGCATCTCCAACGCCAACGACGAATCCGACCGCGAAGGCATGCGCATCGTCATCGATGTGAAACGCGACGCCAATGCCAGCGTAGTACTGAACAAGTTGTACAAGATGACTCAGCTGCAGACCTCGTTCGGAGTAAACAACGTAGCACTTGTTCACGGACGCCCGCGCCTGCTCAACCTGAAAGACCTTATCAAGTACTTCATCGAGCATCGCCACGAGGTAGTTATACGCCGTACACAATACGACCTGCGCAAAGCCAAAGAACGCGCACACATCCTGGAAGGTCTGATCATTGCTTCGGACAACATCGACGAAGTAATCCGCATTATCCGTGCTGCCAAAACCCCGGCTGATGCCATCACAGGATTGATGGATCGCTTCCAACTGACTGAAATTCAGAGCCGAGCTATCGTCGAAATGCGTCTGCGTCAGCTGACCGGACTTATGCAAGACCAGCTCCACGCCGAATACGAAGAAATCAAGAAACAGATAGCCTATCTGGAAGAAATCCTCGTAAACGACGAGCTATGCCGCAAAGTTATCAAAGATGAATTGCTCGAAGTTAAAGAGAAATACGGTGACGAACGACGTTCAGAAATCGTTTACTCATCCGAAGAATTCAATCCTGAAGACTTCTATGCCGATGATTCGATGATTATCACCATCTCGCACTTGGGCTACATCAAACGTACACCATTGAGCGAATTCCGTGCACAAAACCGCGGTGGGGTAGGTTCCAAGGGAACAGAAACCCGCGACGAAGACTTTGTAGAGCACATCTATCCGGCTACGATGCACAACACTATGATGTTCTTTACCCAAAAAGGTAAATGCTATTGGCTGAAAGTGTACGAAATCCCCGAAGGAACGAAGAATTCCAAGGGTCGCGCCATCCAGAACTTGCTGAACATCGATGCCGACGATGCGGTAAATGCATACCTGCGTGTCAAGAACCTGAACGATCAGGAGTTTATAAACAGTCATTACGTGCTGTTCTGCACCAAGAAAGGTGTCATCAAGAAGACGTTGCTCGAACAATATTCGCGTCCGCGTCAGAACGGTGTCAATGCCATCACCATTCGCGAAGACGACCGCGTCATCGAAGTACGTATGACCAATGGCAACAACGAAATCATCATAGCCAACCGTAACGGACGTGCTATCCGTTTCCACGAAAGTGCAGTCAGAGTCATGGGACGTACAGCTACTGGCGTACGAGGCATCACGCTTGATGAAGACGGCCAGGACGAAGTTATCGGTATGATTTGCATCAAGAACCCAGAAGAAGAAACCATTATGGTAGTATCCGAACAAGGTTACGGCAAGCGCTCCGATATCGAAGACTACCGCAAGACCAACCGTGGAGGAAAAGGTGTAAAAACACTGAACATCACCGAAAAGACTGGTAAGCTGGTAGCTATCAAGTCGGTAACTGATGAAAACGACCTGATGATTATCAACAAATCCGGTATCACTATTCGTCTGAAAGTCGCCGATGTTCGTATCATGGGACGTGCCACACAAGGAGTCCGTCTGATTAACCTCGAAAAACGCAACGACGAGATAGGTTCGGTATGTAAGGTTACTTCCGAAAGTGAAGAAACCAACGTAGCAGAAACGCTGGAAGGTGAAAATATAGAGGAAAACGAAATAGCTAATAATGGAGATCTTTTTGGAAACGGTCTTCAGGAGGAGCAAAACGATAACGAACCAACAACCGATGAAAATGAAGAATAGACATAATATTAATTTTAATTTTTCTACAATCATGAAAAAAGTTTTATTTTCAGTGGTTTTATTGCTTGCCGCTGGCTCAGCTTTCGCACAGGAAAAAGCCGTGAAAGAAGCCAAAAGCATCGCTAATGGAACAAACCCCGATTTTGCTAAAGCTGAACAGCTGATTCAGGGAGCTTTGACCAATCCGGAAACCAAAGACGATCCCGAAACATGGAACGTTGCTGGATTCATCCAACGCCGGAGAAGTGAAAAAGAAATGGAGAATGCCTATTTGAGAAAGCCATACGACACACTCCAAATCTACAATAGCGCATTGAATATGTGCAGATACTTCTTCAAATGCGACGAACTTGCTCAGATTCCTAACGAAAAAGGAAAGATCAAGAACAAGTATAGAAAATCGAATGCCGCTACTATGTTGACTGAAAGAAACAACCTGATCAATGGTGGTATTCAATACTTCAACATGGCAACAGGAAAAGAAGGAGCTGAAGCAAAGGAATACAATCAAAAAGCATTAGATTTCTTTGCTACCTATATTGATATTGCAGCTAGTCCGATGTTTGAAAAAGAAAACCTTCTTCAGACAGATACCGTTCTGCCGCAAATCGCATATTATGCAAGTTTGGCTGCAACAAAGAACGAAGATTATCCCAGCGTATTGAAATATGCACCGTATGCTCAGGATGACAAAGAAGTAGGTAAATATGCTATGGAGTTCATTTCTACAGCTTTGAAAGCTCAAGGAGATACTGTAAAATGGGTAACATCACTGAAAGAAGGTATACAAAAATATCCTGATCATCCGTTCTTCTTCGGCCATTTGATTGATTATTACAGCAGTCATAACAAGTACGATGAAGCAATGCAATTTGCAGATGAAATGTTGGCTAAAGATCCTAATAATACATTCTATCTGTATGTGAAAGGGTATTTGTATCATAATATGTACAATGTACTCAAAGAGCAGAAAAAAGATCAAGAAGCTAGCGATGCCCTGAATAAAGGAATCGAATACTACCAAAAAACTGTAGAAGTAGATCCTAATTATGCAGAAGCATATTCTAATTTAGGTCTGATTTACTGTCTGCAAGCTCAAGACTTCTCAGAAAAGGCAACTACAGATGTTAACGATCCGAAATACAAAGAAGATCAGGAAACACTGAAAATATTCTATGAGAAAGCAAGACCTTGCTACGAAAAAGCAAGAGCTTTAAAACCCGACCAAAAAGACTTATGGTTGAACGGTTTGTATCGCGTATACTATAACTTGGATATGGGACCGGAATTCAAAGAAATCGAAGATATGATGCCGTAATCATAGAATTGAAATAACAATCATACAATATAGCCCAGGAAATATTTTCTTGGGCTATATTTTTAATATACTCTAGATTCTTGTATTTACATACTTAAAAGTGGCACATTATACACGGAATATAAAACTTTAATATCAGTATTATGTTTAATATAAAATTGAAAGCAATCCCCTTTCTATCATCTCACACGCCTTATTACCTAGAAAAAAGCTTGCAACAAATGTTATTAGGATCTATTAGTAAGAACCAGCATTGGTGTATCTGAATGAAAAATCATTTTCCGTGCAATACTCGGATTAAAAAGCCTATAAAATATGTTACGTCTATACGACGTCAAAGCAATAATATCAATATTTTCCTTTTCGATATACTGCTCCAGATTATTTAATAAATCATCATCCTGTACAACATCATAATGAATGTATAGTTGAGGATATTGCTTATGAAAATATTCTTTTATTCCTCCCAGCTTAATTTCATCCCAAGTGTCCTTAATCCCAGAAAGATGAATTAACGAAACAGAAAACCGGAAGGATTTAAAACTAGCAATCAAAGAATCAAAAGCTATTAAGTCACGTTGATCAAAATTTGTAATAAATGCAATGTGCTTAACTTCAGAGAATTGTCGGAAAGGAGTATTTTCTGGAATAGCTAAAACCGGCACCCGGCTCCGTTCAATAACTTCAGCCGTTACACTACCTATTAAATCCAAATCCTTTTGATTCTTACCTCGTGTACCCATAATAACAATACGCGGACAGCAATCTTTCACATAACGTAAGATCTCTTCCTCTGGAATACCCTCACGAAGCACGCACATATACTTGACATTGGGAAATTGTCCAGAAGCAATCTTCTCTTTTACCTTATCCAATAAGCCATTAAGCTCTGCATGTACCTTTTGCAAGATCGTTTTTACATTTTCATCATCTGAAAGCTGATAATTGAATATATCGCCATACGGTAATGATGTTGAATAAATAGGCGTAAAATACACATGTAATAAAATAACCTCTGCACCTGTATTTTGAGCATAATTAAAGCCAAATTCACAGGCTTTCATCGAATACCCCGAGAAATCTACCGGTATTAAGACTTTATTGCTTGTAGATTTAGTCTGAGAAACCTTCCCTCCTACTACATCTTCTGATAGCCAAGCTGAACTTTCTATAATTTTCAAAGCATGAGGCAAATCGCTTTCTTTTATACGCACACGTACTCCAGAAGAAATAACAGGTTGTATCTGATTGACATTATGTATATAGGTTTCAATACCTTCATCTTCTAAAATAGTTTTTAGTATTTGGGCCTTTGCGTATGTCAAAATAGCTAATGTTACTAACTTATCCTCCATAATTCAAGTATTTTATTGAAAATAAAAGAACAAAAAGCACAAATTTCATAGGTAACGATTTCACGGAAATACTATTCCGCAAAAATCCGTGAAATTTGTGCTTCTAAAAACTAGTGATCAACAAATCTCTACTCGCAGATTCAAGATTCCTCAGGTGTTGAATTACTATTTATTTCATCTAGGATCTTTAAAGCTCGATCCAAAACCGTTGTATCATCAATCATCACTAAACCACCATCAGGACCCGGCTCTAAATGAATACCTACACTTTTCCCTTCTTTAAAATTATGTCCTCCAAAGAAATTACGCACCGTATCAACATTCAATCCTAATTCATCTGCAATACGATGCATACTGCCATTGGGCAATGAGTCTTTTATTTTACGAAGTTCATTAAATGTTATTGTTCTCATATTCATAAATTTAATGGTTAATACTCTGTTTTATTTAATATCGCGGTATAAACTTAAGGAAAAAATAAGAGAAAACAAACAAAATCCCTATCTTTTTGCAAAAAAATAGTTCGTGTAAGCTTTCTCCTACACGAACTATTCCTCAAGTTTATTTCTCAAAAAATTAAATAACTTCAATAGAAGAAGTAGGTACCCATCCTACTTTACCATCCTCCAAACGTATTTCCTTCCATTCACGCATAGAATTGTCTTTAAGTTCTACCTTACTACCTTCATGGAGGATAAATAAGCTTGTTCCACTTTCACTGGGAGTACTTCGTACTGTGACACTTGGCACAAGGACAATAGCCGCATTACGATTCACTAGTACAGCCTTTTGCTGAGATGCAAAAACATTACTTAATACCACTAATATTAAAAATACAATACCGCCAATAAATCCTCCCTTTTTCAGACTTGCCTGTTTTGAGAAAAAGAAAAGAGCAACAGCAACCAAAAAAAGTATAAAGAATAATATACCGCATTTGGCCCATGCATCCACACTTAAACAATTAATCAATGACTTAATCCAAGCAACAAAGAAAATATCAGGAATGGGAGTTATTTTATCAACAGTCTTAGCACGAGCCATTTCCAAATTCACACGTATATCTGTATTTCCTGGATCAAGTAACAAAGCACGCTCATAATTTAATATAGACTTTGCAATATCATTGGTCTTATAATAGCAGTTACCTAAATTATAATATACCTCAGCCGCTTCTCCTTTTTCCAAAAGCGCTTCGTATATCTGAATGGCTGATTTATAATCATTCTTGATATAGGCACTATCACCTCCTGATTTGGTTATGTTTTTACCGCTCTTTTCTGTAGAAAATTCGGTATGCGATCCTATTGAAACAGAATCTTTCCCTGACTGTATTGAATCCAAGGAAATTTCTTCTGCCCATAAAGACATTGCAATTAATAAGTTAAAGGCAAAAAACAAGATCTTTTTCATTACTCTTTCCTCCTTGATTAATGTTTAATTGAATTTTCCATTTTGGTAATCACGTTCAAAGATGCAGTATAGACCTTATCCATTGCTTGATTATCACTTCCTGGGGCAAAACGTGCAAACTCACAATCATTCAATGCATCTAAAAAGTCTTTTATCAGAGTATCATCAACACCATACTTACGAAGTTCTTCCTCTATATTATCTTTTGACAAACGCGATACAGGAATACTCAACTTATCACTTATATAACCCCAAAGTGCCTTTAAAACCTCATCATAGAAATCCTCTTTCTTATTCTCCTGCAATAACTTACCTGCCAGCTTCATTCGTTTTACAGCTACTTTATTTGCCTTCTTGGTACGCATTTTAGCTACATTGGCATTAGCAGCTATTTGCTTACGATACACAATAAAGAATACTATAAATGCTATTCCCGGTACCAAATAGAACAAATAATATCCCATTGAACCAAAGAAAAAATCTCCTTTTGGAGTTAATACAACATCGTTCTGCTTGATAAAACGAATATCTTCATTCAAAACTTTCAAGTCTTCCTTATTGGTAAAGTTAGCTATCGTCTGTGCCGCATTACCAGCTCCCTTCTCAACTTGTAACGTATATTCATCCGTAGTCAACACTTTATAAGACTGAGAATGAATATCAAAATAACTAAACTTTATAGATGGAATCTTAAAAGTACCCGCATTACGCGGAATAGCCAAATATTCAATAACCTGACTTCCAGACAGTCCGGCATTAGTCAAACGGAAATTATTTTCAACCTTCGGATCATAGACCTCAAAATCTTCAGGAAATTTCACTTCTGGAGTAGAAAGCAATTTCAGATTTCCCGTTCCAGAAATAACCACTTTTAAGGTAACGGCATCATTAGTCTTCAATTTGGTTTCATTGATAGAAGAAGAAATACTAAATTCACCTACCCCGCCAGAAAAACCTTCAGGTTTACCCGAAGGCAGAGGCTTTGCATTAATCGTTACTTGAGGTGTTATCAGCGTTTTCTTCACTTCTACATAGTTGCTACCCCCATTCAAAAATGCTTCAAACGGATCGTTCACCTGCACTGCTTTAGCTATTGATGCATCAAAACGAGCCGGTTCTATCGTCAATTTACCAGATTGTTGGGGGAAAAGTACAAACTGACGATAAACAGTTGTCTGATAATTCCGGCCTTTATAATGTTCCAAACTCCATCGGCGATCGTTGGGCAATTCTACTTCTTGGGAATGAAAGCCTTTAAAATCTGGCAGTTTTACATTATCAAAGCCACGTAAATCAACTAATGTATATATTTTATAAGTCAGCAAAAAGGCTTCCTGCTCATACACATTCACTTTACTGGCCGTAGCCGTTATAATTAAATCATCCTTTGAAACAGAAGAGCCGGAAGATGCCTGTCCAGATCTACCACCTCTACTTTGATTTCCAGAAGATGACTGCTGATCAGCTGGCAAAACCTTGACTTTTACAGAATTAGAAATCATTTGGTTGCCCCCTGCGGTAATAGAAGCACCTGGAATAGTGAATGTACCTTCCTTATTCGCCATTAATATATAAGTAAAAGTCAGATTTTCACTTCTTTTCCCGTTAATGCTCTGCATGCTATAAGAACGGCTCGGTCCCATAAGTACTTCGAAATCCTTAATAGAAGGCACCCGGAAATCTCTTACATCTTGTGTATTCACTGTATAAGATAGCCTAAATTGGTCTCCTACAGCCACTGCCTCCGGTGCTGATGCCGAAAAAGTAATTTTGTCATCGGCAATAGCAGTATGTACAAAAACAGCCATTAAAGCTATCCATATAAAAACAAATTTTCTCATATATCATCTCTTTTTTATTACCAATCTTTCTCTAAACGTCCTCCTTGGATGACTTGTTGCTGCTTCTTTACTTTGTCCTGAACATCTTTCTCGTCCTGCATCACAGACTTCAATAATTGTTCTGCATTTTCTTTAGACATCTGTTCATTTTGTTTCTGTGACTGTGGAGGTTGCTGTTGTTGATTATTCTGTTGATCCTGCTTATTCTCCTGATCTTTCTTTTCCTGTTCCTTTTTCTCTTGTTCCTTATTTTGATCTTGATTTTGGTCCTGATTCTGCTGATTTTGCTCTTGGTCTTTTAATAGTTTCTGTGCTAAAGCCAGATTATAACGAGTTTCATCATCTTTGGGATTATTGCGCAATGATTCTTTATAAGCTTCCACTGCTTTTGCATAATCTTTTTGTGTCTGAAAGATATCCCCTATATTATGAAATATATAGGCCAGTTTTGATTTATCCTTTTCTATTTTTGCAGCAGCACTATACTGTTCCATAGCCTCCTGTACCTTATTTTGTCTGACCAACGTATTTCCCAAATTATACATTGATATAGAAGATTTTGGATTTACTTCCAACGCTTTTCTATAATTTACTTCAGCATCAACAAATACACTGTCTTTAAAAGCCCGATTTCCTTTACGTATATAATCACGTTCAGCTTTTTGGGCTGAAGCAGAAAATATAGCTGCAAACATCATCAGAACTAGCCCTATGCATCTTTTCTGTAACATAATAATCATTTCTTATTTGAAAATAAATGAATATTTCGGAACAATGGATTTTTACGTTCCAAAATCAACATTTCAACCAATAATAATATCAATATAAACCACGCTACAGCCTGAAACTGCTCATTAAATTCCGTGTAAACTTGAGTCTCGACATCAGCCTTAGCCATTTTATTAATTTCCTGTCCAATAGCCTTTTGTGCATTGTTGGTATTATCAACACGTACATAAAGTCCATTTCCTGCTTTTGCGATTTCCTGGCACATTGCTTCATTGAGACGTGTCACAATCACATTACCTTCACGGTCTTTACGATAATCATTGGTACCCTCCATAGGTATTGGTGCTCCATCAGGCAATCCTACACCAAGCACATTTACCTGAATTCCTTTTTTGGCAGCTTCTGTCGCAGCTTCCACAGCACCTCCTTCATGGTTTTCACCATCTGTAATCACAATTACCGCACGCCCAACTCCTTCTTGCGGAGTAAAACTACGCGTAGCCAAGTTTATGGCAGCACCAATAGCTGTTCCTTGCTTCGATATCAATGACGGGTCGATAGATTCCAAAAACATTTTTGCAGAAATATAATCGCTGGTAATAGGCAGCTGTGTAAAAGCATCTCCCGCAAAAACAATCATACCAACTTTGTCATTTTCCATTTTATCAACCAACTGAGCAACCAATCGCTTTGCTTTAGCCAAACGACTAGGCTGCACATCTTGAGCCAACATCGAATTAGATATGTCCAACGCAATCATTACTTCTACTCCCTGCCGTTTTATCGTTTCAAGTTTTGAACCAAACTGCGGGCGTGCCAATAACAAAGAAAATAAAGCTACCACAAGCCAGATTATTCCGAATTTCACATTTGGACGATACCTTGAGACATCTGGCATCAACATTGCCATCAGTTCTAGATCACCAAATTTACGTATAGCTCGTCTTCTCCTATAATTGGAATACCAATAAAGCAGTGCTAAAACAGGCAACAATAATAATAAATATAAATATGCAGGCTCTTCAAATCGAAACATTTTTACTAAGATTTAAATTCTACAACATACAAAATACACATCCAAAGAAACAGACCTATGGAATTTTCTTTAGAATGGTATTTCTTAACAGTACCTCCAATAATACACATAAGAAAGCTGCCAACGCAAACCAGCGGTATTCTTCTTGTCGTTTACTATACTCTTTTACATTAAGTTTTGTCTTCTCCAACTTATCGATTTCTTCATATACTTCCTTCAACTTTGAATTACTCGTTGCGCGAAAATAGTTACCATCGGTTGTTCCAGCAATTTGCGTCAATGTCTTTTCATCAATTTCTACAGGCATATTCACATATTGCACTGTTCCTCCTACCGGATAAGGATAAGGTGCCATTCCATTAGTACCTACACCAATGGTATAAACCCTAATTCCAAAACTTTTTGCTATTTCAGCAGCAGTCAACGGAGAAATTTCTCCTCTATTATTTGTTCCATCCGTCAACAATATAACAACTTTTGATTTTGCCTTGCTGTCTTTTAAGCGAGTAACCGCATTGGCAATTCCCATTCCGACTGCCGTTCCATCCTCTATAAGCCCACATTTCACATCCTTGATCAAATTTAGCAACACTGCATGATCAACCGTCAACGGACATTGTGTAAAACTCTCACCTGCGAACAAAGTTATACCGATATTGTCATTAGGACGTCCGTTAATGAATTCAGCAGCTACATCTTTTGCTGCTTCCAGACGATTCGGCTTCAAGTCTTCAGCTAGCATACTGGTAGACACATCAATAGCCAACATTATATCGATACCCTCTATTTCACTATTTTGCCAACTATTAGTTGTTTGTGGACGTGCTAAAACAAGAATAATCAATACCAAAGAAATGATCCGAAGCACAAATGGAACGTGCAACAAATAATTCTTATAACTCTTAGGTGTATGAGCATAGACACGAGCATCTGAAATCTGAAGCGTAGCCTCAGATTTCTTCCTCTTCATAATATACCATAACACATAAGGTATAATCAGTATCAATAAAAATAAATATTCAATATTGGCAAAAACCATGATACTTATAACTTTTACAAATTACAAAATTCAACCTCTACAATGATCTTCATGCAAAATATGAATACAATTCTGTACCTATATATATTAATGAAGCAATAACAGCAATCGACAATATTACAATTCCGACGCCAAGCAATATTTTCATACGCAATGAGCGTTTCTCAATAACCGTAATCTCTGTAGGTTGCGGCTTAGCATTATCATCCTCCTGAGCCTTTGTTTCATTAATAAAATCTATAGCATTAATCAGATTTGCATCGTTTTCATTCATTAACGGATTATGCTTGGCAAATTTCACCAAATCAGCTGTTTCAAATAAAGAGCGCAAATCTGCAATTGTATCCTTATCATTAACTTCCAATAATTTAGCAATGATTTCCGAAGAAGTCATTTCCAATGCATTAAATCCAAAACGATCTTTTATATATCCACGAAGTGCATCTGTCAACTCTGTATAATACTCCTTCTGCATACCTTTCTGCCAAACCTTCTCGGCCTTGATTCGTTCAATCTCTTGCAAAGCCAACTGATGTGGAGGCAATTTAGGCTCTACCTTCACTTTTCGAATAATTGGTTTATTATCAAAAATTCGCATAATTAAGTATACAAGGAGAAAACCGAACGGAATCAACAAAATACCACATGCCATAACTCCATACCAGTCTTTCCAAACAAAAGGTGCAGCCATTACAGGCTTCGGACCATAAAAACGTAATGTATCCAATGGAACGGAATATACTTTCAAAGCCAATGCTTTTGACAGGTACGGTTTATTGTCAACCAAAACCTGCATTGGAGGCAAATAATAAAGAGCGGAATCAAAAGAAGTAATGGTATATTCCTGCTTTATCAACAAACGTTTCCTGTCATTCAGATATTGAGTATCCGGTTTAGCTATGTCTATAATTTCAACTCCTTTTACAATTGTATCTGTATAAACTGGAAAAATCGCACGTTTGTCGGCATCAGTCGAAACCTCTAAAGTGATTTTAGTCTGCTCTCCTATAAGAATCTGCAAAGAATCTATTTTGGCATCTACCGTCACCGACTGAGCTGCCATTCTGCCAGTCAACAGTCCTAACAGCGTTATCAGAAATATAATTTTTCTCATTTCCCGATCAATTTCGTTTTGCAAATAAACTCATCAATGCCTTGACATAATCCTGATCAGTCCGCACTGACACGTTATCCACATTGCTTTTAGTAAATGTTTCATTCAGTTCAGCCTGCCTATTTACCCACCAGTCATGATGAGCACGCGTCTTCGTCATCTCGTTCCTTTTCACGACGGTCGCAGCCAACGCCATCGCC
>OHAA01001780.1_pt1 | contig 12077 bp, 5 predicted proteins | sample 1606051 | NCBI WGS metagenome assembly OHAA01 (sample SAMEA3541493, study PRJEB24748) | human gut metagenome | biome: human gut; feature: human-associated habitat; material: faeces | place: China | collected 2012
AGCCGCCGGAGCGGTGCTTGAGCCGTTAGGCGGGAATTGTGCGGTATTGCCTTAGAACCCCCAGTGCAGAAAATCAGCATCTTGCACGATTATTTGAAATATTTTTGTGAATACTCTTGACAGAGCGTGGTTTATCCGCTATTATTATAAATGCGTGAGTTAAGGGGTCAAGTGCGGCCAAAATGGAAGCACAACCCCCGCAAAAAACTGCGCGGAATAATCAAGAAAGGAGAAAAGAAATGCCTACTTTTAACCAGCTCGTACGCAAAGGCCGTGAGGTCCTGGTAACCAAGAGCACCGCTCCTGCCCTTCAGAAGAGCTACAACTCCCAGAAGAAGCAGTACACCACCATGAACAGCCCCCAGAAGCGTGGTGTTTGCACCGCTGTTCGTACCATGACCCCCAAAAAGCCCAACTCTGCTCTGCGTAAAGTTGCCCGTGTCCGCCTGACGAATGGTATCGAGGTCACCTCCTACATTCCTGGTATCGGCCATAACCTGCAGGAGCACAGCGTTGTCCTGATCCGTGGCGGTCGTGTTAAGGACCTGCCCGGTGTCCGTTACCACATCATCCGTGGTACTCTGGATACTCAGGGTGTTGCAAACCGTAACCAGGCTCGCAGCAAATACGGCGCAAAGCGTCCCAAGGCCGGTGCCAAGAAGTAAGGAAACATCTTTTCGCCATAAAATGGTCAGCTGACCCTTTTGTGGCATAACGGGAGTTTTCTTTAACTTTCGAGTACCGATGATATCATTAATGTGAAGGAGGGAAGAAAGATGCCCAGAAGAGGTAAAATCGCAAAGCGCGAAGTTCTGGCTGATCCTATTTACAATTCCAAGCTCGTCACCCGTCTGGTCAACAGCATCATGCTGGATGGCAAGAAGGGCGTCGCTCAGAAGATCGTTTACGAAGCTTTTGAGACTGTCAAAGAGAAGACCGGCAACGATCCTCTCGAAATGTTCGAGAAGGCCATGGAAAACATCATGCCCAGCCTCGAAGTTAAGGCCCGCCGTGTCGGCGGCTCCACCTACCAGGTTCCCCTGGAGGTCAGCCCCGCCCGCCGCGAGACCCTCGGCCTGCGCTGGCTGACTCTGTACAGCCGCAGCCGTGGTGAAAAGACCATGTCCGCTCGCCTGGCCGCCGAGATCATTGACGCTACCAACAACGTTGGTGGCGCCGTCAAGAAGCGCGAAGATACCCACAAGATGGCAGAAGCCAACAAGGCTTTCGCGCATTACCGTTATTGATCTGCTTACTGAGGAGGTTTAAGCCATGGCAACGCCGAGAGACGTATCCCTGCAAATGACCCGAAATATCGGTATCATGGCCCACATCGACGCAGGCAAGACCACCACCACCGAGCGCATTCTGTACTACACCGGTATTAACCATAAGATCGGCGAAGTTCATGACGGCGCTGCTACGATGGACTGGATGGAGCAGGAACAGGAACGTGGTATTACCATCACTTCCGCTGCAACCACCTGCTACTGGAGCCACACCGAGACCCAGCACGATCCGGCTCTGTTCAAAAAGAACCGTCATCGTATCAACATCATCGACACCCCGGGCCACGTTGACTTTACTGTTGAAGTTCAGCGTTCTCTGCGTGTTCTGGACGGTTCTGTTACCGTTCTGGCCGCAAAGGGTGGCGTTGAACCTCAGTCTGAAACCGTTTGGCGCCAGGCTGACGAGTACAAGGTTCCCCGCATGGTTTACGTCAACAAGATGGATACCATGGGTGCTGACTTCTTCCGCTGCGTACAGATGATGCATGATCGTCTGCATGCCAACGGTGTGCCTATCCAGCTGCCTGTCGGCCAGGAAGACACTTTCCGCGGCATCATCGATCTGATCGACATGAAAGCCGATATCTACTATGATGATATGGGCAATGATGTGCGCGTTGAGGAAATTCCTGAAGACATGAAAGAACAGGCTCAGGAATATCATGACAAGCTGATCGAAGCTGTTGCTGAGACCGACGAAGAGCTGATGATGAAGTACCTGGACGGCGAAGAGCTGACCAAGGGAGAAATCAAGGCTGCTCTGCGTAAGGCTACTATTTCCAACGAGATCGTTCCTGTTGTCTGCGGCTCTTCTTACAAGAACCGTGGCGTTCAGAAACTGTTGGATGCAATCGTTGATTATATGCCTGCTCCGACCGACGTTGCGGCCATCAAGGGCACCAACCCGGAGACTGGCGAGGAAGAAGATCGCACTTCTTCCGATGATCAGCCGTTCTCTGCACTGGCATTCAAGATTATGACTGACCCGTATGTCGGTAAGCTGTGCTTCTTCCGCGTGTACTCTGGTACCGTTGAGGCTGGCACCACTGTTTACAACTCTGTTAAGGATCAGGACGAGCGTATCGGCCGTATCCTGCAGATGCATGCAAACAACCGTAAGGATATCGACATCTGCTACGCTGGCGATATCGCCGCTGCTGTTGGTCTGAAGAACACCACCACTGGTGATACCCTGTGCGATGAGAAGCATCCCATCATCCTCGAGTCCATGAACTTCCCCGAGCCGGTTATCCGCGTTGCCATCGAGCCCAAGACCAAGGCTGGCAGCGAGAAGATGGGTATTGCCCTGTCTAAGCTGGCTGAAGAGGACCCGACTTTCCGTACCTGGACCGATGAAGAAACCGGTCAGACCATCATCGCCGGCATGGGCGAGCTCCACCTGGAAATCATCGTGGACCGTCTGCTCCGCGAGTTTAAGGTCGAAGCTAACGTTGGCGCACCTCAGGTTGCCTACCGTGAGACCATCCGCAAGGATGCTAACCAGGAAACCAAGTACGCACGTCAGTCCGGTGGTAAGGGCCAGTATGGTCACGTTAAGATCAAGATTGAGCCCAACCCGGGTAAGGGTTATGAGTTTGTCAACGGTATTGTTGGCGGCGCTATCCCGAAGGAATACATCCCCGCTGTTGACAACGGTATCCAGGGCGCGATGAAGTCCGGCATTCTGGCTGGCTATCCCGTCGTGGATGTCAAGGTCACTCTGTGGGACGGCTCCTATCATGAAGTTGACTCCTCTGAAATGGCGTTCTCCATCGCCGGCTCCATGGCATTCAAGGATGCTATGAAGAAGGCTGATCCCGTCATTATGGAGCCCATCATGAAGGTTGACGTTGTTGTTCCTGACGAGTATATGGGCAACGTCATTGGCGACTTGAACAGCCGCCGCGGCGCGATCCAGAACCAGGAATCCACCGATGGCACTGCCCGTGTCACCGCTATGGTTCCTCTGTCCGAGATGTTCGGTTACGCTACTGACCTGCGTTCCAAGACCCAGGGCCGTGGCCAGTACTCCATGGAGCCGGCTGATTACCAGCAGGTTCCCAAGAGTGTTGCAGATAAGATCATGACCGAGCGCAATAAGGGCTGATTCTGCACAAATTCGCGCAAAATACTTGATTTTTCTTGAAAAATCTAGTATGATAGCCTTACAACAGGCTATTTTATCTGTTTGAATTAAAGGAGGATACTTCCAATGGCTGAAAAGGAAAAATTTGACCGCTCTTTGGAGCATGTCAACATCGGTACCATCGGTCACGTTGACCACGGCAAGACCACTCTGACTGCCGCTATCACCAAGGTTCTGGCTCTGAAGGGCGACGCCGATTTCATGGATTACTCCAGCATCGATAAGGCTCCTGAAGAGAAGGCTCGTGGTATCACGATCAATACCGCTCACGTTGAGTACCACACCGCGAAGCGTCACTATGCCCACGTTGACTGCCCGGGCCATGCTGACTACATCAAGAACATGATCACCGGTGCTGCTCAGATGGACGGCGCTATCCTGGTTGTTGCTGCAACCGATGGCCCGATGCCGCAGACCCGTGAGCACATCCTGCTGGCTCGTCAGGTTGGCGTGCCCAAGATCGTTGTGTTCCTGAACAAGTGCGATATGGTTGACGACGAAGAGCTGCTCGACCTGGTCGAAATGGAAGTTCGCGAACTGCTGGACAGCCAGGATTTCGACGGCGACAACACCCCGATCATCCGTGGTTCCGCTCTGAAGGCTCTGGAGAGCACTTCCAAGGATCCCGATGCTCCGGAATACAAGTGCATTTGGGAGCTGATGGACGCTGTTGACAGCTACATCCCGACCCCGGACCGTGCTGCTGATAAGCCGTTCCTGATGCCCGTTGAGGACGTTATGACCATCTCCGGCCGTGGCACCGTTGCTACCGGTCGTGTTGAGCGTGGTACTGCTCATGTCGGCGATCAGATGGAAATCGTTGGTCTGAAGGAAGAGAAGCTGACCACCACCATCACTGGTCTGGAAATGTTCCGCAAGAGCCTCGAGTTCGCTCAGGCTGGCGACAACATCGGCGCTCTGCTGCGTGGTATTGACCGTGACCAGATCGAGCGTGGCCAGGTTCTGGCTGTTCCCGGCTCTGTTCATCCCCACACCACTTTCGATGGCCATGTTTACGTCCTGAAGAAGGAAGAAGGCGGCCGTCATACCCCGTTCTTCAACAACTATCGTCCTCAGTTCTACTTCCGTACCACCGACGTTACCGGCATCATCACCCTGCCCGAAGGCACTGAGATGTGCATGCCCGGCGACAACGTTGATATGCACGTTGAGCTGATCACCCCGGTTGCCATGGAAGAAGGCATGCGTTTCGCTATCCGCGAAGGCGGCCACACTGTTGGTTCCGGCGTTGTTTCCAAGATCGAGAAGTAATTTTCGGCTTGTGATATAGCTTTCAAGGCTCCTGCTGTTAAGGCAGGGGCCTTTTTGTTGTGTACGACTTATGGGACGGGGAGGGGGCAAAGGCCGGGTGTGGAAGACCAAGGAAGGCATCATGAAAACATCAGGAATTGTAGATAGGGGAGAGGACACCATTCGGAACTTTGAAAAAGTGGAGCAGGAGGGGGCACTCACACCGCCCTACCTTGGGAAGGTGTATTTCAGGTCGCGGCTAAGGGGCAAGGGTTGATCTATCCCTAAGTTTTCGGAACGGTCAGGAACGCTCTCTACAGTACAATTTATAATGGGCAATTCTCAATCTCCAATTTTCCCTTCAAGTTTCCTCCAATCTCTGCCAAATCTCTCAAGAACAAGCCAAACCGAAATGACAAAAAATGCGCGATCACAATACCGGGTGATTGGATTAAGAGATTGCAAAGAACATTATCGGGGTAAATGTTCAATCATTTGATAAAAGCAGGAATAAACCATTCAAAAATGTTAATAAATACCGCCAAAGAGTCAGCGCACCGCAGCGCAAATAATGTGCGAAAAACAGGTTTCAGTTGATTCAAGGACAAAAATTTACCTAGAAACCGCTCTAATTAACTATGCAAATTCTGGCAACTGTGATATAATGTATATACCTAGATGTGTCGGAAAGGTTATCATTTGCTGGATCAAGGCATGCAGCCGGTACAACGTTTTGTCAGCCGCTGTGCCGGGGCCAAAAGCCCCAAAAGCAGGCCGCAGCCCGGCAAGGGATCGCCAGACCGAGGGGAGCACAACCAGGCGTTTTGCAAGCAACACCTGCAAAGTGCCGCACATCTGCCGTACCACTTTTCACACAAAAGGGGAAAGTAGTAACACTTAAGGAAGGATAAAACTATGAAGAAAAACCTTCAGCGTTTTGGTGCATCCGTGCTGGCTGCAGCCATGGTTGCCCAAAGCGTGGCGCTTCCCGCAGCAGCCGAAACTACCAAGATTGATTCTTCGGTAGCGCAGTCTGTTGCAGCTAGCGCAGCAAGCGCGGCCAGCGCTGTGCAGTCCCTGCCCAAGTTCACCAGCACCGCAGACCTGATCAAGCAGACAGCCCAAACGCTGGCTGCCCAGGGCGAAGTGCATGAACTGGAGCAGGACGATGCCAAGCTGGAAGCGACTGCACAGAGCAAGGCGGGCATGAGCCTTGCAGCGTTGGAAAATGCATTGGCCGATGCCATGTACGCCAACGCCGCAGCCGGCAAGATCAACACCGAAGCCTATGGCCTGAACAAGGACGAGATGGCATCGGTGATGGCTGCCACCATCAAAACGTATCATCTGTCCAGCGCCGTTACCGACCTGGGCTATGAGACGAACGCCGCAGGCGTTGTGACCGCCGTTACCTTTACCGGCAGCTCCGGCATGACCTCTGCGATGGAGTCCATGACCAACAGCGATGATGAAGTGATTGCGCAGCAGGCTGACAGCTACGCACAGGCTTACGTTGCTGAAAACTCCGATACCTTTGCTGCCAGCGCCGCTGCAGACGGCCATACCTATGGCGAGCCGAAATGGTACTGGAATGACACCAACCCGGAGGATGGCCACACCCATACCTGGAAGGAAACCCCCGATGGTTACTGGACCAAGACCGATGACGGCTGGGCTTACACCGCTGTGTATACCTGTGAAAAGGGCGATGCCTACCAGAAGGTAGAAGGCACCGTAACCAAGGATACCACCGAGGCAAAGCCCGGCGTTGCCGGCAAGACCGTTTACTCTGCCAGCGTGCCCGCTGACAAGAGCCCGGTTAAGAAGGAATACAAGGAACCCACCACCCGCACCGACGACATTGCCGCCCTGCCCTGCCAGAGCCATGTCGTGTCCAAGGATGCAGATGGCAACTTTGTTGCTACCTTCAACTGGGAAATGAAGAAGGTCGAGGGCAAGCTGGAAGCTGACTACAGCAACGCCCAGCTGTTCTATGACAGCGAAACCGGCAAAATTTCTGCCGGCGCTCCCGTTACCATTGACTGGGAATGCACCAGCGTCACCTTCAAGTGCGCTGTCTGCGGCGAAGAAATCAAAACCCAGCCGGTAATGACCATGCCGGTCAGCGTTGTGGTAGACCAGAATAACAATTCCGTCTACATCAATGTGGGTGGCACCCCGACCCTGGATACCACCTCCGGCGGCACCGGCGTTACCCTGGTGTCCGCAATGGATGGCGGCAACTGGTACGATATGCAGAACAACCCGGTTGACGCAAGCAAGGTGAACTTCACCTATCAGAGCGGCGACAACAAGGGCAAGAACAGCCTGCTGCTGTACGACAGCCAGAAGACTGCCGTGTATGTGGACGACCAGGGCAACCAGGTCACCAATACTTACGATGTCTCGACTGCGCAGATGAACTACTACTACTTCCAGCTGTCGCAGTTCAACCAGGACGAAGCAGAGTACTTCGGCGTGGTTGCCCCGTTCTGGACCTCCAAGGGCGTTCAGAAGCAGGGCGAGGATGGCAGCATCACCGGCACCATGGGCGCAATCAAGGTATTGTGCAGCATTGATCCGAACGATGATGTCCCGCCGACCACCATGGCATTCATGCTGAACATGCTGCCGCAGGCGTTCATGTCTTACGTCATGAACTATGGCGAAGCTCTGAAAGCCATCCGTGATGCAGGCCTGGCACAGGTTGCTAAGCTGGGTGACAGCGCTGACTATGTCACCAAGCTGCTGATCCTGCACGACTGGATCTCCCAGGTTGCAGAATTCGATATGGGCTCCATGGGCGATATCACCGGCGGCGGCAACAACGACCCCATCCAGATGACTGCTTTCGGTGCCCTGCTGGGCGGCGGGATCGGCGCTAAGGGCGTTGAGTATGGCTGCATCTGCCTGGGCTATGCATCTGCATTTAACTACATGGTCCAGAATTTGCCTGACAACAAGAAAATCTATAAAAAGACCGTTGACGGCAAAGAAGTTTGGAAGACCCCCGATGAAGTAGGCGATAACGCTGTTGTTGACTTTGCCCAGATCCTGTATTACTGCGATACTTCTGATACCAGTGTTGCCGGTAATGCGTTCGGCGGCGGCATGTTCAACAACGTCCACTACTTCAACGCAGTCAAGGTCAACAAGCTGGAGGGCAACAGCAAGTCTGCTACGATGACCACCGGCGAACCCAACAAGAACTGGTACTATGTTGACGTCTGCTATGATGACGTGAGCACCGAGTGCATGGCCCAGACCCGCGTTGAGAACGCAGGCGACCTGCGCCATGTCAACTTCCTGGTTTCTCCCTCCGGTCTGGAAGGCCGTTACAGCAAGTACTATGATTACATTGACTCGCTGTACGATGGCTACACCTACACCAAAAACAAGGAACCCGATAAGGATGATGCCGGCAATGTTGTGATGAACAACGGCAAGCCGCATTACTCTTACACCAAGGCGGATAACAAGAACGAGACCCGTTACACCGATACCTGCTACGAGGATACCTGGTTCACCTCTATCTGCAGCCCCATCTACTTCGACGATAATTACTTCTATTACGTTGATACCACGACCAACCAGAACCTGTATAACGACATGCGCCGCAAGCAGGCCGAGAACGGCGACAGCGGCAGCTCTGGTTCCGGCAGCTCTGGTAACAACTCCCAGATGCAGCAGTTCATGAAGAAGATGCAGAGCCAGGGCCCCGATACTCTGGAAGCACGTCCGCGTAATGCGAACTACTATATCCGCAAAGCGGATTCCAGCAGCTCCGGCGGCTTCAGCATGAGCAGCTTTACCAAGACGGATGACCCGTTTGATATCATCCTGATGTACTACAACGATCTGAAGGAAACCAGCAGCAACTTCAATGATGACGACAGCAATGCCAAGGTTCTGGCCGAAGCTGGCACCATCTATAAGATCGATACCAGTGCAACAGATAAGCATACCAAGGTTGAAAACAACCTGAACACCGAGTGCCTGGCAGACGCTGCTGCAAAGCGGATCTACCCCGCACTGGTACACTCTACCGCACTGTATGATGGCAAGCTGTACTTCAACGTCAACAACGCCATCTACCGTATGGACCCGACCTCCGGCAAAGTGGAAGAAGTGAAGGAATACAACACCGTCTATGGCGGCATTAAGCTGACCAAGGATAAGGACGGCAACATGGTTCCCGATACCCACTTTCCCGGCATGAGCATGGTTATCATGGATAGCGCCCAGGATACCAGCAGTGTGAAGTATCTGGGCACCTTCAAGAACCATCCTCTGGCGGGCCTGACCCTGCGTGACAGCTACAGCTTTGCTACCACCACCCAGCAGGGCCAGACTGTGATCACCGGCATCAACACCACCAAGGATCAGCTGGTCGTTTCTGTCGGCACCAACCTGTCCAACACCTATAAGGAACTGGTGGACGGCAAGGCAGAAGTCAAGACCGATGCCTCCGGCACTTCTTATGCAAACCGTAAGAGCTACAAGACCGAGTCCTGGAACTACAACCCGACTTACAACCAGAACATGAGCAGCTCTGACGAGAAGAACAAGAACGAAGAGTTCATGTGGTGCGCTAACCTGGTTGAGAGCATGGATATGAAGTCCATGGTCAGCGACCTGAGCAGCGGCGCAACCACCAATGTTTCCGTTGAAGCATGGTGCGATACCCCCGCTTACACCCAGGACCGCACCACCAAGTACGGCCTGACCAAGGGTGAAAAGGTGTACGCTGACGACGCACTGCCCAAGGGCCATACCTGGGCTCTGGACGAGCTGGAAACCAAGTCCGTTGGCAACAATGTGTACCTGTGCTCTGATTGCCATACCGCAACCGAAAGCACCCCCCACACCGTTACCCTGCCCGATGCAGTTGAAGGCGTTAAGCTGACCCTGGGCACCATCAACAACACCTACATCAAGGACGATACCGTTACCCTGACCGTAGAAAAGGAAGGCACCGATATCGTTACCGTTACCGCAAAGAACGGCGATACCGATGTTGCTCTGACTGAAGTTCAGGAAGCAGCGCAGGACGAAGCCGCAGCCCAGGCTACCACCGAAAAGGCGAAGACGGTTTACACCTTCACCATGCCGGACGGCGATGTGACCATCAGCGTTGAAAAGAACGCCAAGACCTATGAGGTCAATGTTGCTCCCCTGACCAATGGTGAGATCACTGCTTCCGCTAAAGAAGCAGCTGAGAAGGAAACCGTAACCCTGACTGCTAAGCCCGCAACCGGCTATGCCCTGAAGGCTGGCAGCGTGAAGGTTACCTACAAAGACGCTGACAACACCGAGAAGCCCGTTGAAGTGAAGGCTGATACCGAAAAAGCCAACACCTACACCTTTGCAATGCCTGCTTACCCTGTCACCGTCAGCGCAGAGTTTGTTAAGGAATACAAGGTTACCGCAGCTCCTGCTGAGAACGGCACTGTTACCGTAGACCCGGCCGCAGCTGTTGAGGGCACCGACGTTACCGTTACCGTTACGGCAGCTAATAACTACCAGCTCAAGGCTGACAGCCTGACCTACAGCTATCAGATCGGCGAAGATAAAAAGACCGAAAAGCTGACCCTGACCGATGGCAAGGCAACCTTCAAGATGCCTGCCGCTGATGTTACCGTGGATGCTAAGTTTGAAGCTATTCCGGCTAAGACTTATGGCATTACTTCTGACGTGACCAACGGTACCGCAAAGCTCAGCGTAGAAACTGCAGCTGTGGGTGATACGGATGAGGTTACCTTTACGGCAAATGGCGAAAACTATAAGCTGGAAGAAAGCTCTGTGCGTTACGAAAAGAAGGATGATACTTCTACCGCAAAGGCACTGACACTGACCGATGACAAGTATAGCTTCACCATGCCGGACTATGATGTTGTTGTTAAGGCCGTATTTGCAAAGACTACTCATACCGTAACTTGCAATGTAACCAATGGTACTGCTACTGTTGACCCGACCGGTGAAATTAAAGAAGGTACGAATGTTACTGTTACTTTTAAGCCGGATGAGGACAAGGCAAATTATGTGCTGAAAGAGAATCCGAAGCTGGATTCTGGCAACCTACACACCACTTTGAATGTAAGCGATGGCGTTGGAACATTCAATATGGACAAGAATGATGTCATTATCACGGCAGAGTTTGTGGAACCCACCACTCCCAGTGAGGGTGACAACACTAGTGATAATACCAACAACGGCGGCGAAGAAACCCAGGCTATTGAAGCCGAGGAGCGCACCGCTCACGGCGCTGCTGAAAAGACCACCGTTACCGCAATGGCTGTCTTTACCTGCACCGATAAGAACTGCGCAAGCGCACAGTTCGTGGATGCAACTGTAAAGCAGACCAGCGGCGTTACCACCGCTGCTGTTACCTTCAACGGCAAGGACTACACCGCCAAGTACGGCGAGAAGAACGGCTGGGTTGAAGAAAACGGCAAGAAGTACTGGTACGAAAAGGGCGTGAAGCAGGGTACCACCGGCCGCGGCAAAGAGATCTATGATCCCGATTCCGACGCCTGGTACTGGCTGGATGCTGTCCAGGGCGGCGCAATGACCGTCAGCAAGGACGTTTATCAGGAATCCGCCGCCGGCCAGTGGGCTGATAAGCCCGATGGCACCGGCAAGTGGGTCCGTTACGATGAGAACGGCCACATGGTCAAGGGCTGGCAGACGACCGATAAGGGCACCTACTACTTTGACCTGATCACCGGCGCTATGGCTAAGGGCGCAGGCGATATTGACGGTGTACCTTGCGCATTTGACGAGTACACCGGTATCGCTCTGGACGGCCAGTGGCTGACCATCAAAGGCGCTGACTTCTGGTACGAAAAGGGCGTTCGCCAGGGCCTGGATGGCCGCGGCAAGGAAATCTATGACCCGGCTTCCGACGCTTGGTACTGGCTGGACGCCGTTGACCAGGGCAAGAAAGCCACCAGCAAGGATGTCTATCAGGAATCCAAAGCTGGCCAGTGGGCTGACCGCGCCGATGGCACCGGCAAGTGGGTCCGTTACGATGCACAGGGCCACATGATCAAGGGCTGGAGCGCTGACAAGCGTTACTATTTCGACCCGATCTATGGCACCATGGCTAAGGGCGATGCAGTCATCGATGGCCGCACTTATCATTTCGATAAGAAAACCGGCATTCGGCAGTAATCCCACAGCCGGAACAATGAGCTGTAACCCAGCCCATTAACCCCTAAATAGAAATGCCGCAGCAGATGTAACAGTCTGCTGCGGCATTTTTGTATTTGTGGGCATAGGTTCGGTGAAATATTTGCCAGGCCAGTAGGGCGGGGGACCCCACCCCGCCGAAAGCTAGGGCAACACCGCACAATTCCCGCCTTGCGGCTTAAGCACCGCTCCGGCAGCTG
>OHAA01001782.1_pt1 | contig 12073 bp, 13 predicted proteins | sample 1606051 | NCBI WGS metagenome assembly OHAA01 (sample SAMEA3541493, study PRJEB24748) | human gut metagenome | biome: human gut; feature: human-associated habitat; material: faeces | place: China | collected 2012
TTGATTGTACACTGTTGGATATTATGGAGTATGTCCCGGTTATTAAATCATTATTAAAAAAAGGATTTATAGTCCAAACAAATCTAAGTGAGTGCCGTATTGCATGTCAGAATTATATGGTTACCAATTATGTTATAAATTGTATGTTGGAGAATAGTAAGCCTGAATGCCGTAAAGCACGTATGCTTGATAAAGAATTTGACAAGTATGATTTTTGTAAACTTGTGGATTCACAGATTCAGGATAGTGATGTGACTGCTGAAGCATTATTTCAGTTTATTGAAACACTTGAACAGGATAACCATGAAATGCAAATCGTTAAAGATTTGAAGAATACTATAAATGATATACAGTCTCGTACCCTTTTCTATGAAGTATGTTTTGATTTCTTCAATCAAGATGGAGATGGGCGTTCTTCCTTAAATAGGACTCTTTCGGATATGTATGAAGTGTTTGGATTGCAATTTCGCGAGCGTAAGCTTCTTCTAGAAGGAACTCATCCTTTGATAAAAGCAGATTTAATTGAACTGTCAGGAGACAACAGTGATATCTTTCTTACAGACTGTGGTAAACACTTATTCTTAGGAGATGATTATGGTGCGTTTGGCCAGCAGTTTTCTGAACTTAATTCATATACTTTTGCACGTAAAGTTAAAGATTATATCTATAGTCGTGATCATGATATAGAAAAGAAACAAGCTCTTCCAAAATTAGCCATAAGGATAAGAAATATGGAGAATTATAATTCCAATCTTTTATGTATCCGAAAGATTAAAGAATTAGTATCCGAAGAAGATTATCGTGCATTGTTTTATATACTTTGTGATGCTTGTGCCAATAGCGATATAATTAATATAAACCGTGAATTAGCAAGATTTTATCCTATTAAAGAAAGAAGTGAGAATATAAAACTCTTCAAGGAAGAGAAACACAAGTTGCAGCGTCTTGATCTTGTGGAAATGGTTACCATGAGTAGTCTGTTCGGAGAATGCACGATTCTGCAACTAACAGATAAGGGAAAACTTCTTTATTTTGAGGATGATGCAGAACTTTTTATTGAAAAAGTTAACAAAAAAGATCTTATTTTATCTTCTGACATAAAAGAAAAGAAGCTCTTCTTCTCTGGTAGAGAAAGTGAACAACTCTCATTAGTTGGTGAAACTCTTTCAGAAGCTAATTATAAAACATTAGTTGACAGACTTGAATTAAAAGGATTATCTAAAGGGATCTCTGTACTGTTATATGGACGTCCAGGAACAGGAAAAACAGAATCTGTTATGCAATGGGCACGGGAAACAGGTCGTGACATTATTCATGTAGATATAAGTGCTTCCAAAAGTATGTGGTATGGCGAAAGCGAAAAAATAGTAAAAGACATATTCAACCGATACAGAAGACTATGTAAACGCTCTAAGCTGAAACCAATATTACTTTTCAATGAAGCTGATGCTATTTTTTCAAAACGTCGTGAAATTTCCGGAGGTAACAGTATCGAACAGACAGAGAACACCATTCAAAACATACTTCTTGAAGAAATGGAAAAACTTGAAGGAATTCTTATAGCTACTACTAATCTTTCTGATAATCTTGATAAAGCTTTTGAAAGAAGATTCCTTTTCAAGATACATCTCAGCAAACCGCCTGTAGAAGTGAAATGTAATATCTGGCTCAATAAAATGCCGGCTCTGACTTACAATGATGCGATGCAATTAGCTTCACTATATGACTTCAGTGGCGGTGAGATTGATAATGTTGTACGTAAATATACTATGATGGAGATTATTGATGGTAAAACACCATCTTTCGATGTCATTCAGAAACTTTGCAATGAAGAAAGGATGAATATTCCTTATAAAAGAATAGGCTTTACCCAGTATTAATATAATTCAGACTTTAGTTGTAAATTTTATATAGAATACATATTTTTGAAATAGATAACAATAAATTATGGCAGCAAACAAATTTGGACGGTATGTATGGCTTGTAGACTTAATCAGATGTCATCCATATATAACATTTAGGGAGATTAGTAATAAGTGGGAAGATTGTGGATTAGGCGATGGCAAACCATTACCGTGGAAGACATTTATGAATCATAAAGAGGCTGTACAGACAATCTTTGATATAATCATATCCTGCGATGCCAAACGTGGATATGGATATTATATCGAGGATGCAGATTTATTAGAAGGAGATTCCTTCCGCTCATGGCTGATAGACTCGTATGCTACACTGAACCAGCTTCAGGCAGACAGAAAGTTAGAGAAGCGCATCTCATTTGAGAAGATTCCTTCAGGGAATAAGTTCTTACAGACTTTCCTTCAGGCAATGCGTCAGAATTGTGTAGTAGAAATTACCCATCAGGGCTTTGGCAGGTCTCATGCGAGCACGTTTCAGGTAGAACCCTATCATCTTAAAGTGTATAACCGTCGTTGGTATCTTATAGGGTGGTCGGTATATTCCGAGAAAATAAGGACGTACGCACTTGACAGGATTCTCAATGTCAAAGTTACGGATACAACATTTAAACTTCCTGATTCGTTCAATATAAATCAATATTTTGAGGGATGCGTAGGCATTATAGCTGACGGAGATATTGATATTGAGCGTGTAGTAATTAGGGCATATGGATGGGCAAGAAAATACTTGGCTACTTTACCCATACATGATTCACAGCGTGAAATTGCATCTGATGATGAATCTACAACATTCGAAATGACAGTTCGGCCAACGTTCGATTTTCTTCAAACACTGCTTCAACAGACAGATCAGATAGAAGTTATCAAACCTCAATGGGTAAAGGATGAAATATGTCGGTTTGCAGAGAATATATTGTCTTACTATAAATAATCAAATAATGACTGATAAATCAGATATAAATTTCATAGCGATAGACTTTGAAACGGCTACCTCCAAACGTGCTTCAATATGTGAGGTGGGAATCTGTGTAGTAAGACAGGGAGAAATAGTAGAGACCCGTTCATGGTTGGTACGTCCGGAAGACAACCGTTATCAGTATTGGAACATAAAAGTACACGGTATCCGTCCGCAGGATACAGAAAATGCTCCTGATTTCCCTAAGGTATGGGAAGAGATAGAACGGACTTATCTTGATGGGTTCGATACTTTTGTAGCACATAACGTACCTTTCGACAGAAGCTGTTTGCAACATTCTGCTGAACTCTACCGTATTCATCTGCCTGAACTGAAATGGATATGCTCTTTGCAGATGGCACGGAAGGTTTACTCCTTTGGATGTAATTCATTGGATTATCTTTGTGATCAGTTGGGTATAGAACAAGGTTCGCATCACCGTGCTGGTGATGATGCGGAAATGTGTGCGAGGCTATATTTAAGGGTATTAGAAGATTTTATTTAATATTTAGTAGCCCTTTAAAAACATCTTTATCTATTGTTATTCAGTATTTTAATCAGTTAGAATCTTTGATAAATCTGCAAGTTTTCTTATCTTTATGTTAAGAAAACTTGCAGATTTTATGATTAAAAATACGAATAATAGCCTTTCTTTATTCAGTAACCTATCTGACATGCTGAACCAATCGCACTCACTTTACAGTTGGCTGACAAAATAGATTAGGAAAAATTTGAAACAGCTTTTCAACCTTTGTATTGTTAGGACAACAGTCGTCCCGGAAAGCTAATTTGTTTAATGTGTGGTTTACTCATTTTGAAGTACTTTCGTAATCTGCCAGATAAATCTTTGGTAGAACAATGGGGCGAGAACGCTTATTATCAATATTTCTGTGGCATGCAGGAGTTTACTCCGTCTGCCCCATGTACCTCTTCAGAACCGGTTCATTTATTCAAACAGTTAAACTGGTACAAAATAACATTACCAGCTATGTCATATTGAGGGATAATAAATAAAAATCATTTATGCTTCAATTTGACATACTACTTTTAATAGATTTGCAATAAACAAAAGAGAATATTTTTATGAATTTCAAAAATTTACTTGAACAATACAGTTTTGAAGATATATTTCCTGATTTCATGGAACTGTGGAAAATCAATGCTCCTGAGTTGGCAGAAAGGTTAGATAAAGATGGGTGGAAAAGAATATATCAGAACATTCAATCATTAAATGTGAATCCTTCAGATTATTATATACGGTTGGTGTGCCGATGGGAGAGATGTACTCCTATGCTTGATATGAACTGTTCAGTTTATTCGAAATCAGACCATCAACTTGTTTGCCCTATGGCAGCCTATTCTTTATGGACAGAAATTTTAGAGATGGATATTCAAATTGATGATGATGTAGAGATAACCGCTCAAGAATTGACTGCTGGACTTTTGTGGGAGATCACTTATTACGGCAGTACTGAAGAAATGTCAAATGAGAATCGGAAGTAGATATTCAATAGAAACCGAGATTAATGTAGATAATATTATTTTTTTTTGTTACTATTCTTCAATTTGGCATATTGGTACCTATATATTTGTCTGTAAAAAAATAATGAATAAGATATATAACTTTTAAACTTTATGTATTATGTCAAAAGTATTTAGAGTAATTCCAAAGAGAGTAAAGAAAACAAATGGAACAGTTTTGACTCCGGAAATGGAAGTAACCGTTACTACACAACAGCACACTACTGATCCGTTCTATAACGGTGCCAAGGAAATTAAGGAAGCATACATGCGCCTGTATAGATTCGATTACCAGAAAGCGTGTTGCAGTAAAAATGATTTTGAATTTAAGAAATTGGATTAGTTCAGATGAAGATCTCCCTGACATCATTGTTTAAAAAGAATAAAGTAAATTCTGCAAGTCAGATATTACATGAAATTTCTTTCAATAAAAATTTCATGAAAACGGCTCTTTTAGTTATTTCATTAAAGAATAAGGTTATAGATGAAGCACTTAAAGGCCCTATATCTGATGCTTTGAAAAGGGTTGGGAAAAAGGTCGAAAAACAGTGTCCTTTTTTACATGTAGATTTTCATGGTTTTTCATACTTTGAAAATTCATATCAGATAAGGCATTTCCGTTATCGGATAAGTAATAAGAAAAGGGTTCTATGGCTTACATACGAATTTAATAATAAAGGTGACTTTGCAATTTATTATGATTTTCTCGAAGAATTTTATGACATTCACCCATGTACAGGTAAAGAATGGATTTGGGGGACAGATTGGCTACCAAAGAAATATAGAGACTGGAATGAAGGAACCCCTTGTCAAATTATGGAAGAACTATCAAATAATAATGTTGATGATTCGTGTTTCTGTAATCTGATTTTTGATAATCTCATGATGGCAGTAGTTGGATTTATAAACACGGAGGACAGGGTGTTTGAAATAATTCCGAAACGAATTAAAAGGACAAGTGATGCAGTGTTGACTCCTGAAATGAAAGTAATCGTTACTACAAATATTCATACATCCGATCCCTTCTATAATGGTGCTGAGGAAATAAAGGAAGCATATATGCGTTTGTATGGATTTGATTATAAAAAAGCATGTTGCAGTATGGATGATTTTGAATTTAAAAAATTGGATTAGAATTTATGGAGAAAGTAAATGAGGTATTCTTTTCAGAAAAGGGACTGACTTCAACTTCTCTATCCTATTTAGTTGACCTTGCGCAGGAAACATTTTGGGTAATGAAGCAAACAAGGCTTAAGCCAAATATTTAACTCCGAGTTCTGTAATATTAATGGTTAAATAGTATATAAATGAAAAAAGTAATAGATTGGTATCAGCAAATTTTAATTGATGTAACGAAACGATTGACCATAAAAGACATAATAATAGTATTAAGCATCACAATAGTCTTTATAATTATTATAAAGGCTATCAGCGCGATGTCACCGGAAAGGTGGATGAGAATTTAATCAGTATAACCAACAAATAAGCAGGGATGCTAAAAGTTGCCTACTCTGATTTATAAAAGAGAACATTATTGTCCCAATTTTAAGGAATACTAATGGAGATGTAATTAAAGATATTCATATGAAGGCGATAGATGGATATAATGTGAGGATATTATAAACAATATAGAAGATACAGCTCTTGACCAAATCAGGCAGTTGCTGTCCATTGATGTATTCAGTGACTGTAAGATTCGTATTATACCGGATGTTCATGCCGGAGCAGGATGCGTGATAGGTTTTACAAGGGACTTGGGCGACAAGGTGATTCCTAATATAGTAGGAGTAGATATAGGGTGTGGTATGTTGGTTCAACCATTTACCTGCAAAAAAACTATCGACTTCCATGCTTTGAATGAATATATCCTCCGTGCTATTCCTTTTGGACGTGATTTTAGGGGTGAAAACTATCTTCCATTGCCGGAAAAGTATTCAGAACTTTATCAAAATGCCAAACAACTGATATTACAGTTGCACTGTTATCGTGAATTGAAGGAAGTTCGCAGACTATATAAATCAATAGGTTCGCTTGGCAGTGGAAATCATTTTATAGAACTGGACAGAGATGAATCCGGTCTTTATTATCTTGTTGTACATACCGGAAGCCGTAATTTAGGAAAGCAGGTAGCAGATATTTATCAGAAACTTGCAGTGAAATGTCAGTCCGGATGGGACAAACTGATAGAAGAAAAGAATCGTATTATTACAGAATACAAACTGGCCGGAAGAAAAAGCGAGTTGCAGGATATCATTAGAAATCTTCACAACTCATTTAAGATCTGCAAACTGAACATTCCACAGGATTTATGTTATTTGGAAGGTTAGTTTCGGGAAGAGTATTTGCATGATATGCTTATCTGTCAGCGTTGGGCACAGATAAACCGTAAACTAATTGTAAATCTGATTATGGATTTTATTACTGAGAAAAGTCTTGTTTCATCTGAAGAGTATTTTAAGCCTTTTGAGAGTGTGCACAATTATATTGGTGATGATAATATAATTAGAAAAGGTGCAATATCGGCAAGATTGGGTGAAAAATGTGTCATACCATTGAACATGCGTGACGGTTCCTTGATTTGTATCGGGAAAGGCAATGAGGACTGGAACTTTTCTGCTCCTCATGGCGCCGGAAGAATCATGAGCCGTAGTCAGGCATTTAAGGAGATAAGTATAGAGGATTTCAAAAAATCGATGGAAGATGTATATAGTGAAACAGTAACAGAATATACTAAAGACGAGTCTCCTATGGTTTATAAATCAAAATACGAAATCATGGATAACATTAAGGATACTGTTGATATTGAAACTATCATAAAGCCTATATTTAATTTCAAGGCTGCATTCAGGATACTTTCCAATAAAGGAGCAAATGCACCATTTTTAGAGCACAAAGGCTTATCTGCTTTTAGCTGTTCAATTGCCTTGTTCTTGATACTCTCAAAGTCAAATTCTTCTTTCATACAAAAAACAGTGTTAGCAAAGTTAATATTTTATTCTTTGTTGACACTGTTACATCCTTCCCTATATTACTTGTTTACAACGTGTTGTATCTTATTTATATATGTCTTCATTTCCTCGACAATAATATTTGCATCAAGACTCTGAAAATCGAACTTACATTCGTACCACCAGTCATTCAATTGCATGGAATCAGCATCATCACCACTGAGCATACCTTGATTCTCACGGGTTACCTGTGTTCCTGGAGCTTTTCGTATACCTACTTCGGCATCCTTTGCGATTCCATTATCAATGGCGCCACACCATTCATAACAAACCATAAAGTTCCCAATTACAATGCCTGCACCAATCCATTCCCTGGCCCAATCTTGTTCCCGTTCTATCCAATGATCGTTTCCGTCATCCGCTGCAAAGTGAGCTTTTGCTTCTGGAAATTTGCTAATAATTGTCTGAATCAGCTCTTTTCGTTTTAGTAAAGTATCTGAAAGTATAACTTCTTCAACTAGTGGCTGTATTACAGAATAACCAGCAGCATAAATCATGCAGTACCTTTTAAATGTCAATCTTGCGAAATTCACACTCTGATGCTGATCATAGGTTATATCAGGTCCAATCGACTCTATTTCCTGCAGATAATGGAGTGACTCTTTATTTTCATGGTATTCGGAGTATTGGTTGGAATTGCCCTTGCTTCTATTGGCTTCAAAAGAAATTGCCGCCATGTTCCCAATACTCCATAGCCAATCCTTATTATATTCACGAAAATCACCACGTTTATTTCCAATCCATTCCTGTGGAACTATGTGGTCAAAGTCCCATGGGCGGTTTTCTTCAGCCCACATATCTTGACGAGCAGGGTCATAATTGCGGAAATGAGTATTTATATACTGTCTTTCAGCGTATAATAGAATTTGTTTAGCCTCTGCGGTACCATACCAAAAAGTCCTATCGAAGAAATTTCGATATGGTGCTGAAAGACTTTTACCCAATCTCCAATTTTTAGACTCTTCTATTGACAAGAATTGTTGCACCTCCGTAGACGTGTAAACATGAAGGAGCTGGCAATCATGCATCAATCTAGAAATGCCCATCAAGACATTCTGCCGATTTATACCCTTTTTGCATCGATAGAACATCTCTTGTACACAACGTCTTTTGTCGTTTCCGAACCAATGAAGCAAGAAGGCGAGTGCTCTTATCTCCTGAACAGTAAGATTTATGGGAGATTCCGCATCTTTTCTGGCAAAATACATGAGCAACAAATAAACATCGGGTGAGTTTCGAGCTATTATTGTTCGTAAGATATTCGGTGTACGGAGTTTTGAATCTTCTTTCACTCCTAACCATTCGTCAACTTTGTCAAGGATGACCTCTAACTGATTGTTTTTATACAAGGTTTCTATCTTTTCTTTCTCTTCAAACCTCCTGGCTGCACTTCGAATCTGCTTGATAGTCATTTCGTTTTTGAAGTTTTTGTCCTCATCAGAGGTCAATGCAAGCCGGAATGCAAGCATTACTAACTTGGAAGGATCCATGTATTTTTCTGCCAATGCATCGTTTACGTCTTTGATGGACGGCCAATAAGCTTTAATTGCAGAATAATTCAGGTCGTCTCTTGAGATTGTAGTACCTCCTGTATTAAGACGAGTAAATAGCACCTCCAAAGTGGTTTGAGCAACAGAATCTTCTGTAGTCTCTGTCTCCATCACCTCCTTTGGAAGATGGTTACATGTAATGGTATAATCCTTCAAAGCCTTTAAAGCAGGGAATAAAGTGGTCCGCAAATAATCTAAGGCTATATCAGACTGTTTGAATTTCTCATTGAATAACTTCCGGAAGGTGAAATCTGTAGCATTGAAATTCGCTAGCGTCTCGTGGACAAAGCTATTTTCATCATTGCTATTTTCCGCAGCCTCCAACAAACAAAATAGAGGAATAGGCAAATTGGCCTCTGTAGGCCATGTCTCTGTCAAAGAGAAATGATCATTGTAGATGTTTCCTCTTAGGTTAAACACATTTAGGGCATTTCTTTTTTCTGCGGTATTCAGCCGATTTGCATCATCGTCATTCTTATAGCCCCAAGGGTGTGGTGTAGTTGTTACTTTAACCCAAAATCTGCGTGTAGAATTTTTTGAAGATGGAGGTATTAGATCAATCCACAAAACGGCCTTTGCATCTGGAACGGTGTTAAATCCAATACTAATAGTATTGTACCTCTGCTGTCCATCCATAAGGTAGTATTTGCCGGCTCCTTCATTGTTTACGATATCAGACAGTATAAATGAACCTATAGGAAATCCTCGAAGTATGGAATCCCAAAGAAGCTCAACCTGACGGGGTTTCCATACAAGTCCACGTTGTAGCGCTGGAATCAGGACTTCGGAATCATTAGAAGTCCAAGATGCAATTTGACGTAACGAATATGATAGATTCTTCATATGATTTTCAAATTATGCTCTTTTGAATAAAGGAACATTAGTGTCCTATAAAAAAGGATGAGTTGAAGATTTAGTTATATCTAAAGTCCCTCCCCCAATAAAGAGGGTGGGAAGTAGTAGTTACAATTTTTTCTTCGTAAATAAGAGGTGCGAATCAACTGATTTACAATGAAAAATAAGATTGCTATTATAGATGCAAAAATAGGTAAATTGAACGAACTTTCCAAGGCTTTATCCGTTAAAGAACAAGTCTAAGAGCAACTTTTAGTCGTTATGAAGGCATTGGGTATCGGTAAAATCGTCCGGAATCTCAAGTTCGAGAAGGTTCAAGCCTATACCTTGACCTCCCTCTTCATCACGCTCCTCATCGTGCGCTTGCAGGGGATGAAGATTGCCAGTGTCAGTTCCGATCATTTTCATGGACTTTGTGATCTTATATATATGCCTATATCCGTTATTTGGGAAAAGTATAGTGTACATATCTAAACTTCTGATTATCTAAATAATAGATATATTTATTATTTTTGTAATTCGAATACTTTAATAAACTCAATTCAATACCGTTAAGACCATTATGATACGTTGCCTATTTCATTCTACTATTCAGGACTTCTGTAAGATGTCTCCAAAGGCACTATTAGGAACATTTATCAGTAATTTCATGGTTGCTCTATTACAACCACAAATGAAGCATGGTTAAGTGAGATAGAAATTATGCAGAATGTTTTGTTGTTGTGGAGAGATGAAAATGGGCATGTGATATTTGAGTATGATATTCCTAGATTAGGAAAACGAATTGATGTAGTTCTTTTACTTAGAGGATTGATCTTTTGTATTGAATTTAAGATTGGAGAAAAGAATGTACTTCAATCTAACATCGAACAGGTTTTGGACTATGCTTTGGATTTGAAAAACTTTCATCTATTGAGTCAAGATAGAACCATTGTTCCTATTTTAGTTCCAACTAAATTAGATACAAGTTCGAATGTTTTTGTTTCTTCAGTCTATGATGATTCTATATACAACCCATTAGTAACAGGCATTACTAGATTACAACAACTTATTTCAAATGTTTTTATACATTCAGGTGCGCTGAATGAAGATCCAAGTCTAGGTGCTGATTGGATTATAAGCCCCTATTCTCCAACGCCAACTATTATTGAAGCTGCTAAGAAACTTTACGAAAACCATAGCGTAGAAGATATTACAAGACATGAAGCAGACAAAGTATCAACAGATAAGACAATAGAGTATATACTCGGTGTAATCAGGAAAAGTCGGGATAATAGACAAAAAAGTATTTGCTTTGTTACTGGTGTGCCTGGTGCGGGGAAAACTCTTGTTGGTTTGGATGTGGCAGTAAAGCAATCCTATCAGGATGGAAATGAATTTATAGAAGATGAGGGAGCTGTTTATCTTTACTTTCATTCAATCCTGATGCTTCAATGTGGTATGAGAAAATTAGAAAACATTACCCAATTGTATTAACGAGAGACATGGACAAAGCTAGGGCTTGGTTGCGTAGTAAAACAAGAGGTTCGCAAAAAGCTGGCGTACTTGTCAGCAAAGCTGCAGCGCGTTTTAAACCATTGGCTATTCATATACTTGAGCAAGGAGATGAAAATGCTGTTCATTGGTTTTTGGAGGATAGGGATGATGTTCGTTCATCAAACTATCTCGAAGATGCGGCAACAGAAATTCAAGTTCAAGGATTGGAATTGGATTATACTTGTGTTTTATGGGATGCTGATGTGAGATGTGATAATATGAAATGGAAGTTTTACAATTTCAATGGAAAGACTGCTTGGCGTGAAGAAACAGGGAAAACAGAAAGTAGCCTTGAACGAAGAAAGTATATGTTGAATGCTTACCGGGTGTTACTAACACGTGCTCGTATTGGTATGGTTATTTGTGTTCCGGAGGGTAACCATAATTATATCTCTAGCGGATTTCCTGAAGACGCGACAAGACTTCCTGAGTTTTATGACGGCACATATAAATATTTTAGATCCATAGGTCTGGAAGAAATATAGTCTAATTCTTAAAAAATAGGCTGTAACACCTGATAAACAGTTTGTTACAGCCTAAATCAAATATTATTCTATATTGCTTATGCTTCCTCAATAGCAGCTTGTGCCGCAGCCAGACGTGCAATAGGCACACGGAACGGAGAGCAGCTTACATAATTCAAACCAACTTTGTGGCAGAACTTAACAGATGAAGGCTCACCACCATGTTCACCGCAAATACCGCACTTCAGGTCGGGACGAACTACAC
>OHAA01001784.1_pt1 | contig 12071 bp, 6 predicted proteins | sample 1606051 | NCBI WGS metagenome assembly OHAA01 (sample SAMEA3541493, study PRJEB24748) | human gut metagenome | biome: human gut; feature: human-associated habitat; material: faeces | place: China | collected 2012
CCAGCAGTCTGGGTCCGGCATTAAGTAAAATGGTTGAAATCTACGGATTGGAATTAGGAATTTTCGACATGGGGTGGCCTTCTGCTGCGGCGGTAGCTTACAATACCTCAGTCGGTGCTTTCATCATCCCTGTTTGTCTGGGAATTAACTTATTAATGTTGCTGACTAAAACAACCCGTACCGTCAATATCGACCTTTGGAACTACTGGCACTTTGCATTTATCGGCGCTATCGTATACTTTGCTTCCGACAATATCTATTGGGGATTCTTTGCAGCTATCATCTGCTACATCATCACGCTGGTAATGGCAGACCTTACCGCTCCTGCTTTTCAGAAGTTCTATGATAAAATGGACGGAATCTCTATCCCGCAACCTTTCTGCCAAAGTTTCGTTCCGTTTGCTATCGTAATCAACAAACTATTGGATAAAATTCCGGGATTCGACAAGCTGAATATCGACTCTGAAGGATTGAAAAAGAAATTCGGCTTAATGGGTGAACCCTTGTTTCTGGGTATCGTAATTGGTTGCGGTATCGGTGCGCTGGGTTGCGGAAGCTGGAAAGAAGTGGTAGACAGCATTCCGAGCATATTGGGTCTAGGTATCAAAATGGGCGCGGTAATGGAGTTGATTCCACGTATCACCAGCCTCTTTATCGAAGGTCTGAAACCGATCTCCGACGCTACTCGCGAACTGATCGCAAAAAAATATAAGAACAGTGCCGGACTGAGTATCGGTATGAGCCCCGCTTTGGTTATCGGACACCCGACGACACTGGTGGTATCCCTGCTTTTGATTCCCGTAACTATATTCCTTGCAGTCATTCTGCCGGGCAACCGGTTCCTTCCGCTGGCATCTCTGGCGGGTATGTTCTACCTGTTCCCGATGATTCTGCCTATCACGAAAGGTAATGTAGTGAAATCGTTTATTATCGGACTGGTAGCATTAATCGTAGGTTTGTATTTCGTAACGGAACTGGCAGGTTTCTTCACCCTGGCCGCAAAAGACGTATATGCTGCTACGGGCGACCCGACAGTGAATATCCCCGCAGGCTTTGAAGGCGGCGCACTCGACTTTGCTTCCAGTCTCTTCTGCTGGGGTATCTTCCACCTGACTTACAGCCTGAAGATTATCGGCCCGGCAATCCTCGTGGTACTCGCACTCGGAATGGCTATCTACAACCGTATCCGCATGACGAGAAATGATGCAAAAGAAGCATTGAACAACAAGTAGTACATAATATATAATTCAAATAAAGATTCGAAAGATGAAAAAATTAGCAATTGCAATGATGTTGGGTATCGCAGCGATGTCTGCTTCTGCCCAGGTGAATTACAAGATGCAAGTGGCTTGCAATCCGCAAGACGTGAAAACGTATGATACAAACCGCCTGCGTAGTAGCTTCCTTATGGAAAAAGTAATGGTTCCGAACGAAATCAACGTTACTTATTCTATGTACGACCGTTTTATCTTCGGTGGTGCCGTGCCTACAACAAAAGAACTGGTACTGGAAACAATCGATCCGCTGAAAGCTAAGTTTTTCCTTGAACGCCGCGAACTGGGTGTTATCAACGTAGGTGGCGAAGGAATCGTGACCGTAGACGGCAAAGAATATACATTGAAGTTCAAAGATGCACTGTACGTTGGTAGAGGCAAGCAGAAAGTGACTTTCAAGAGCAAAGACTCAAGCAATCCTGCCAAGTTCTACATCAACTCTGCTACTGCTCACAAAGAATACAAAACGCAGTTAATTACGATTGACGGACGTAAAGGCTCTCTGAAAGCCAACTCTTTCCCTGCCGGAAAATTGGAAGAAAGCAACGACCGCGTTATCAACCAGTTGATTGTAAACAATGTACTTGAAGAAGGTCCTTGCCAACTGCAAATGGGATTGACGGAACTGAAACCGGGTAGCGTATGGAACACGATGCCTGCACATACTCACAGCCGCCGCATCGAGGCATACTTCTACTTCAATGTACCGACCGGCAACTCTATCTGCCACTTCATGGGCGAGCCTCAGGAAGAACGCATCGTATGGATGCAGAACGAACAGGCTATCATGTCACCGGAATGGTCTATCCACGCTGCTGCCGGAACAAGCAACTATATGTTCATCTGGGGCATGGCTGGTGAAAACCTCGACTACGGAGATATGGATAAGATTAAATATACAGAAATGCGCTAGTCATTGCGCATCTCTGCAACCATATAAATAATCCGAGAAACTTCATTCATTCCTCTGTATAAGGAAAGAATGAAGTTTTCCGGATTTATCATATTCTTCTCCCAAAGAATACAAATGTAACACCTGACATATACTATGCAACAAAATCATCCTATAATGCAACGAATTATACATGATTTTGACCAATTATTACAAATAACTTTCATTCGAAATACCGACCTTTGTCAGCAAATCAAAATCTATTAAATCCATTATCATGAATGCATTTCAAAAAACAGGCGAAAAAATGACAAACTACAGATGGACTATCTGTGCTATGCTATTTTTTGCAACAACAGTTAATTATCTCGACCGCCAGGTGCTATCGCTGACCTGGGACGAATTTATCAAACCGGAATTCCATTGGAATGAAGTACACTACGGTACTATCACTTCCGTATTCTCTATTGTATATGCAATATGTATGCTGTTTGCCGGTCGCTTCATCGACTGGATGGGCACAAAAAAAGGGTATCTCTGGGCAATCGGTGTATGGTCGGCAGGTGCTTGTATGCACGCACTCTGCGGAATTGTGACCGAACAATATGTAGGTTTGCACAGCGCAGCCGAACTAATGGCTGCTACCGGTGACGTGGTTGTTGTACTGGCTACCGTCAGTATGTACTGCTTCCTTGCCGCTCGCTGTATCCTTGCACTCGGTGAAGCGGGCAACTTCCCGGCTGCTATCAAAGTAACGGCTGAATACTTCCCTAAAAAGGACCGCGCTTACGCTACTTCTATCTTTAACGCCGGTGCCTCTATCGGTGCCTTGATCGCTCCCGTTTCCATTCCGTTGATCGCAAAAGCATGGGGCTGGGAAATGGCATTTATCGTAATCGGTGCGCTTGGTTTTGTCTGGATGGGTATGTGGGTATTCATGTATGATGCTCCTTCAAAGAGTAAACACGTCAACAAAGCCGAACTTGATTATATCGAACAGGATAAATATAAAGAAGGCGCCGCCCCTGTGATTGAAGAGGTGAAAGAAGAAAAGAAGATGTCTTTCCTTCAATGTTTCACTTACAAGCAGACATGGGCTTTCGCTGCCGGCAAGTTTATGACCGACGGTGTGTGGTGGTTCTTCTTGTTTTGGACTCCGTCCTACCTGAATACCCAATTTGACATCAAGACTTCCGATGGACTGGGAAGGGCTTTGATTTTCACCCTTTATGCCGTAACGATGTTGTCTATCTATGGCGGTAAACTCCCGACTATCTTTATTAATAAGACAGGTATGAATCCTTATGCTGCCCGTATGAAGGCAATGTTGATTTTTGCTTTCTTCCCGTTGGTGGTATTGCTGGCACAGCCATTGGGAACATTCTCTCCGTGGTTCCCGGTTATCCTTATCGGTGTCGGCGGTGCTGCCCACCAATCTTGGTCGGCTAACATCTTCTCTACTGTAGGTGATATGTTTCCGAAAACCGCTATTGCAAGTATTACAGGTATCGGTGGCATGGCCGGTGGTGTGGGTTCCATGTTGATGCAGTTCGGTGCAGGTCTGCTGTTTGTTCATGCCGACGAAACGCACATGACATTTATGGGATTCGAAGGCAAGCCTGCCGGATATTTCATTATGTTCTGTATCTGTGCGGTAGCTTACCTGGTAGGCTGGGTGATTATGAAGGCATTAGTACCGAAGTACAAACCTATCGTATTGGATTAATCTATCATCTGATATAAAATGAAACAGGAAGGTATCCAATTAATAATACCTTCCTGTTTTTCGTAAAACAAAATATTCTAGTAAAACAAAAAAGCCTCTTCTCACGAAGAAGGCTTTTTAGGATTACTTATTCTACATTACTTCCTGCTTTTAAAATGAAAAAGAAGCATTCTAATAATGGAGGATAGTAATCGTTAAGATGAAAAAAAGGGAAGTCTCACGACTTCCACAATTCTTCTAACCTTAAATCTAAATCTCTATGAAAAAAACGTGTTGCAAATATAGGCGTTTGTTCATTATTGAGGTGTTAATGAATTGCATAAAGAGAGAATAAAAACTAACATCTGCAAAAATTAGCGAATTACCCCTGAGTCTCTATTAAATTTAATAAACTTTCATAAAGCGGGTTGGATTTCAGGTATTTCGGGACTCCTGTCACAAACATCTGTTTCCTTGCACGAGTAAGGGCTACGTTCAATTTCCGGTCTATCAGCACTCCATTCTCTTCTGTTAAATTCGATACAAATTTTAACTGATAATAACTATTAATACAACAGGAATAAATAATCACATCCCGCTCGCTACCTTGAAAACGTTCGACAGTATCAACCAATATCCGATTGAGCGCCGGGATACCTAACGCTTCTATTTCTTTTTTTATAAGTGCTATCTGACTGCGATAAGGGGTGATAACTCCCAAAGTACGGGAATCGTCAAAGTCTGTCCGGTGAGATTCATAGATTTGAGCTGCCAGACCTGCGACAATACGGGCTTCGGAATAATTTATCTTGGCCGACCCTCCTGCCTTCTCCGGCTGTGAAGGATAAAAAGCAAGACGGGAAATGTGTTCGGATGACTCTGTCTGATGCGGCAGGCCTACCGGTATCAGATGTCCGCCATAGAAAGCCCGGTTGGCAAACAAGGCGACTTTGGGATGCATACGTCCCTGACGACAGAGCATATCGTGTGAACGGTGAACGGCAGGGCAATTCCGATAAAGACGTTCAAACAAAGAGTCTTTCAGGTTAGTCAGCCCGATAGCCAACAATGTTTCGTCATAGATAGCAGATTGCTCCGCTTTTTGCAGGACAACGGCAGGAAGTTGTTTATGATCACCGATCAGGATAAACTTATCTATCGCATTCCTGTCGCCTTCACCGTGTGCACAAAGAATACCTAACAATTGCGGTTCTAATATCTGAGTAGCCTCATCGACGATAGCTACATCAAAGTGCTTCAACCGAAAGAGTTCGGGCTTTCCCGAAATGGCGGCCACAGTTCCTACCATGATACGGCAATTACGTATACGTTCATAAACATCAGCACGGCGTGTACAGGATGCCAACTCGTTTTCGATCAGATGTCCGCGATATGCTTCATCACAGGATAATTCGCTCCCTACACGGATAAAGTCGACAGCAGGACGAATCGAAGCAAGCGACTTGCATATTTCATCAACAGCACGATTGGTATACGAAAGTAGAAGAATTTGTGAGTCTTTATCGGCATGGAAAGTCTCCACCATTTTCTTCAGGGCACAGGAGGTCTTACCCGTCCCCGGAGGACCGACTAACAGGAAGTAATCTTTTGCAGCTTTCGCTTTCAATGCAACGCGGGTGAAGTCGTCTTCCGCTTGAGCTATGAGTATATCCAATGATTCGTCAAACTCCGGCGGGCGCTGAGAGAGCAATAAATCGCGCCGTTCCTGCGTAGCAGACAGATAAGCATATAATCCTTGATACATCGAACGGAAAGTGGTATCCATCGTATCGTGCTCTATCGCATAAAGACTCCGGGCAGGAAGTACGGAAGGATTTTGCTGTGTAGCACGTAAACGGATTCCGACTTCATGATCCGTCAGATATTCAATATTCCCTTTGAATACCATTTTATTGGTAACATTATCTGTATCAGAGTTCCGTTCGTAAAGAATTATGGCATCGCCTTGACGGAAATTAGGGAGAAAAGTTCTTTCTCCTCCCACCTTCTCTTCCGGAGGGAAGGCCAACGTAAGACCGGCTTTATGTTCATCGGCTGCATGATTCTCCTTAATTCTCAAATCATAAAGAATCTCTCCTGCTTCACATTTCTCCGCCAAAGTGGAAAGCCACAAGGAAGCGGCTCCGGTGCGTCCCTCATAATCCACATCTCCGGATTTGGAGGTATAAAGTTCTTTTGTTATAAAGTTATATATTGCATAGAAATATTTTTTCTCCAAAGGAGAGAGTGCTTTCAATTTCGACTGGAAATTGTCAATGGAAGGACGCAGGTAGGTTTCCCAAAAATGCCCTTTCAAACCTCGCTCGTTCAAGGTGAAGGAATTGATGCCTTCTAGTTTCTGCGCGGTATACTCCAGACTATTCCGTAACTGAATTCCATATTCATCAGCAACAATGCGGTTGCGCAAGTCGATCACCCGACGCACCAGTGCCCAGGAAGGACGGGAAGGATAAAGCAACGGATAGCGGGTGTATAGCAGATAAGCTTTCACTTTCCGGTGGTCCATTCCCATAGAATATTGCAGGACTGCCTGATAAAGCAACATTTGCACTTTATTATTCTCTTTCGGCTCCACTTTGCCACGGATAGCATATTCGTCAGCCTTACCCGATTTCATTTCGATAAAGGAGGACATATCCCGTTGCATATAGTCGAGACGCCCTTGCAGTCCGAGTGCTTCGCAAATATAAGACGGTTCGAGCACAGCATCCGTCTTATCCAGTTCGTATCCGGCAGCATAGAAAGTATCGTTTACCGTTTCACGGATATGCTCAAAGTGAAGTTTACAGTCATCGAAGAACCGGCGTTCCTTTTCCTTGTCACGCAAATCGGGACAGGCTGCCAATTCGATAGGATAGCGCCGGAAAGCTTTCTGCATACACGCACGGTAATCAATTTCTTCTTCCTGTGCATGAATCCATTCATCCAGAAAAAGGTTGGCAATGTTTCCCAGCAACAAAGGGCGTGCATTCTCAATCGGCTGAAGGCGGGAAAGAACATAGTTTGCCGGATGATGCCCGTAGTCGCGGAAACATTCGGCAAGGGAACTGATGTCAAGCAGGTAATCCGGTTCGAGAACGATAAATGAAGGGGTCAATACGCCTGCTTCATCTACCGCAACGTCTAATAGATTTATTTGGGCATATTGCCATAGCAGCCGGCAGGTTTCAGCAAATTCTTCGTTTATCTGAGGAATGTTATAGCGAACCAAATAAGGTTTCTCCGATACTTCATCCAACGGAGTTACATATAAATATTGTTCATCGGCATACTGAAAGCAGACGCGCATCCGTTGCACACGTTCAAGGGCAGGAGGTGCAACCAGATAAGTTGCATCGGTACGGGGTAGCAAACGGTATAATTCAACAGGAACATCTTCACCGGACAATTTACGGATAAGAAAAGCCAATGTCTTGACGTCTCGCAAAAGATTCTCCCGGGTAGGAACAAGCTGGTGATTCAAAACCCGATTGGAAGTCAGACGGAATGTATGCAAACGATTCTGCTCTGCATAAGTAAGTCCGGTTTTGGCACCTACAAAACTGATTTTGGCGGAAAGGTCGGTCATTTGCAGACTCTCATTCTGCATCTCCGAACGACAAATACGTTCCAACAAATCACGCATTTGTTTATAGCCAACAACCAATTCCACACCTTTCTCCCGGCAAACAGCCAGCAGTAGTTCATAAGATTCTATTCCTTCATTTGCTTCCATAAAACAAAGGTACGTGATAAATCTTAATTCTTATGCAAATGAGTGCCTTCAAATACCCGACGATGTTTAAACTTCTTCTGTTATATCTTCTTCCTTCTTGTCTTTTATCATCAAAATACTCATTTCATACAACAGATAAAGAGGAATAGCTACCACACTCAACGTAAAGGGATCGCCCGTAGGAGTGATTATAGCGGCGGCTATCACGATGACAACAACAGCGTGACGACGATATTTCCGCAAGAAAGACTTGTTGACTATTCCCAACAAAGAGAGTAACCAAGTCACCAGCGGAAGTTCAAAAGCAAGTCCCATACAGAGAATCAACATCATAAAATTGTCAATGTATGAATTGAGCGAGAGAATGTTTTCTACTTCTGAACTTAATTGGTAAGTAGAAAGGAAGCGAAGTGTCAACGGGTAGACCATAAAATACCCCAACAAAACACCGATAAAGAACATGAATGTACCTATTGTCAGGGCTTTCCGTACTCCTTTACGTTCATTGGGATAAAGGGCAGGACTAATGAAACGCCATATTTCAAAAAAGAGATAGGGTATGGCAGTCACTACCGACAACATAAAAGCCGTTGACAGATGGATAAAAAAAGGAGCAGCCAAGTTAATATTGACTAACTTCACATGAAAATCTTGCGTGAAAAAATCATCAGTCAGATCGAATTTCTGTCCGATGTATCGTAATAAATCGTAGAATATGAAATCATTGTGGCAAGGTGCCAGTATCACATGATCGAAAAGATAGGGCATAGCTATAAAATAGCCTATCGCCAACACGAACCAAATCCCAATCACCCGAAAGAGTACCTTACGCAGTTCATCCAAATGATCCCAAAAGGTCATTTCTGCCATTCGAACTTTCTTCTTTACTTAGCTGAATCTGCCGGTTTGTCAATTTCGTCTTTCGCCTTATTTATTTCATCTTTCGCTTCATTTACTCCGTCCTTGAAGCTCTTGACCCCTTTACCCAAGCCACGCATCAGTTCAGGAATTTTCTTTCCACCGAAAAGAAGAAGAATAACCAAAGCAATAATAATCCATTCGGAACCGCTGGGCAAAAAGCCTAACAATAATAAGTTTGTCATAAGTTTATTTGATAAGAGGTTTCTACTAGTTGGTGCAAATATAACATTTTCGCCACAGAGTAGCACAGAGTTCCACGGAGTTTTTTATTATTTTGCCCACCCTGTGAAACTCAGTGTTGCTCTGTTATGAACTAATCCTGATAATAAACCCGCTTTACCCGAGTGGATATACTAGTCAACACTTCGTAAGGAATCGTATCCAGTTTATCAGAAAGGACAGTAATCGGAAGATCATCACCGAAGATAATCGCCTGGTCACCCTCACGGCAGTCGATGTCCGTTACATCAATCATACAAACATCCATACAGATATTGCCGACATAAGGCGCTTTTTTTCCATTCACCAGACAGTAAGCGTTTCCACGTCCCAAATGGCGGTTTAATCCGTCCGCATAGCCGATAGGAATAGCAGCAATGCGTGAAGGACGTTCCAAATGTCCCTTTCGGCTATATCCTACCGTATCTTCTGCAGGCACGTCCCGAATCTGAAGAATCGTTGTCTTGAGAGTACTTACATTGTGTATAATCGAATTATCTATCGGACTCACTCCATAAAGTCCGATTCCCAAACGTACCATATCAAACTGTGCACCGGGGAAACGTTCGATTCCTGCCGTATTACAGATATGACGCAGAATCTTATGTGAGAAAGCGGCTTGCAACTCCTGCGAACCTTTCTCAAATAATTCTATCTGCTGACGTGTAAAAGAATCGAATTGAGGCGAATCACTACCTACAAAATGAGAGAACACCGAACGGGCAATCACAGCGTTCTGAGCTTTCAAGCGACGAATCAGCAAGGGAATCTCATCAATGCCAAAACCCAGCCGATGCATACCCGTATCCAATTTTACATGAATCGGAAAGTTGGTGATTCCTTCTTTCTTGGCTGCTTTAATCAAAGCATCGAGCAGGTGGAAATTATAAACTTCCGGCTCCAGTTTATAGTCGAACATAGTCTTGAATGCTGTGAGCTCAGGGTCCATTATGATGATAGAAGAAGTAATACCTGCTTTACGAAGTTCAGAACCTTCATCGGCTACGGCTACAGCCAGATAATCGACATGATGTTCCTGTAATGTCTTGGCTATTTCATACGAACCGGCTCCATAAGCGGAAGCCTTTACCATGCAGATCACTTTCGTTTCGGGATGACGAAGCATCGCACGATAATGATTCAGGTTCTCCACCATTGCACCGAGATTTACTTCCAGAATCGTTTCATGCACTTTCAGTTCCAGTTCTTCGGACAGCAGATCAAAGTTGAACACACGGGAACCTTTAATCAGAATTACTTCCGAATGAAGTGATTTCAGCAGATTCGAAGCCAGAAGAGCTTCTGTATTCGGGAAGAAATAACGTTCCAACGCATCGTCAAAACGAGCGGTACAGGAAGAAATCTCTGCTCCTACGCCAATCAGTTTGTCTATTCCACGACTCCGTACCAACTGTGCCACACGACGATAAAGTGTAGCGGTACTTTGTCCTGTTTCTAAAATATCCGACAAGATTAATGTACGTTTCAATCCTTTCTTCTCCGAACGACGTACCAAAAAATCAAGAGCGATATCCAATGAAGCCAAGTCCGAGTTATAACTATCATTAATCAATACACAATTGTTCTTTCCTTCTTTTACTTCCAAACGCATGGCAATCGGTTCAAGACGTGCCATACGCTCTGTTATCTGATCGGCGGGGGTCATTAAATAGAGGCAGGCTGCCAGACAGTTCAGTACATTCTCTATGGAAGCGTCATCAATAAACGGGATGCAGAAAGTATTATCCATATCCAGATAACGGTAGGAAATAACAGTATGATCTTCTTTCTTAGTCACCCGGCTAATATATAACGGACGTTCAATATCCTTACGGCTCCATGCTATTTCACGAGCTGTCAACATCGACTTTGCTACACAATTGCTGATAAGTTCGTTATCTCCGTTATAAATTACGACATCACAATCTTTAAAAAGAGTCAGTTTCTCCATGCACTTCTCCTGTAATGAGAAGAAGTTTTCCTGATGAGCACCGCCAATATTAGTCAGAATGCCAATAGTCGGCTTTATCATCCGCTTCAAAGCATTCATCTCTCCCATTTCAGAAATACCGGCTTCGAATATGCCCAGTTCTGCTTCTTCATTCAGTTGCCAGACCGATAAAGGTACACCAATCTGTGAATTATAGCTACGCGGCGAACGGACAATACGACGGTCGGGACTCAGTAACTGGTGTAACCACTCTTTCACAATCGTCTTTCCATTGCTCCCTGTTATACCGATAATCGGAATTTTAAACTCCTCCCGATGTATTTCAGCCAGCTTCTGCAAAGCCTTTAACGGATTGGCAACGATGAGGAAATTGAGGGTGGAGAGCTTTCCTAGTTCTCCATTCTTAAATTTCTCAAAGTCTTCTTCAGTAACCACAAAGTTACGCACTCCCCGGTCATATAAATCGGGGATATAGCGGGCTCCACTGTTACGTTTCGTAGTCAGGGCAAAGAAAAGAGTTTCTTCCGGGAAACTAAGAGAGCGGCTGTCTGTCAGTAGCCAATCAATCGTCGCTTCGCATTCGCCCACACGGCGGGCACCGATACATTCGGCTATGGATTCAATCGTATATGACATAGTTCTGTTTCTTTTTGAAAATCTAAGTACGGGTATTTTCCGATAAGTCGTTCTATTTTTAACACTATTTGTCCTAAAAAGCGTTGATACGCTTCCGATTCGGGATGAAAGGGTTTATGCGCCATATCTTTGCGGATATCCTCCACTTCTGTCATAACCTGCTTTGTTTCAGCAGAAAAAAAGGAATCAGAAAAGCATTTCCACAGGTAGTTCACGGCCAATGGAGACGGATGCAACATATCATCGGCATAAAACCGGTAATCGCGCAATTCGTCAAGTACTATCTCGTAAGCAGGAAAGTAGAAAACCTGCTTCGGAAACAATTGCTGCAAGCGGTCGATTGTAAGCAACAGGGTCGATTTACTAAGTTGATTGGCATGCATTCCGTCACGAATATGCCGGATCGGGCTGACTGTAAAGAGAATCTTCAGATTCGGATTACGTGCCGTCATACCGGCAATCAATGAAGTGTATTCGTTCACAATCTCATCGACCGACAGGAGCCGGCGGTTAAAATTGCTTTCCGGCAGCTTGTGGCAGTTGGACACTACCCTCCCCGTTTCTTTCTGTTCATAGACGTAGGCGGTGCCGAAAGTCAACATCAACCAATCCAGTTGATGAACCGTCTTATAGGCCTGCTGCAAACGATGATTTATATTCCGGATGACCTCGCCCGCCGTAGCTGCGGAGAATGAGCCATGATGCATCGGTGCACAAAATCGCACATACAAAAATAT
>OHAA01001794.1_pt1 | contig 12025 bp, 5 predicted proteins | sample 1606051 | NCBI WGS metagenome assembly OHAA01 (sample SAMEA3541493, study PRJEB24748) | human gut metagenome | biome: human gut; feature: human-associated habitat; material: faeces | place: China | collected 2012
CAATGCCCGCAGAAAGCATTATCCCTAAAAACAATCTTTTTAACCTCATATTCAATCTTCATTTTACTATTTTACATTTCAGGTCTTTCGGCTTCTATCGACGGAGAACTACCGGCCACTGATGGCCATCCGTCTTTCCAATTCACCTTATCCATCATCAACACGCGACCTCCGGGATTTTTAGTACTCACCGCATGATAGAACATCCAGTCATTACCTGCTTTATCCGTTACAATCTCTGAATTATGCCCGGTACCTACAAAAGCATCATTCTTATGAATTAATACTTCATGGTGGTTATCCAGCATCTTCTTACCACTCTTATCAACATAAGGTCCAAAAAGCTTCTTCGAACGACCTACAACTGTAGTATAAGTGCTCTTTAATCCTTCACAACAAGTACCTATAGATGCAAAGAAATAATAATAGCCATCTTTTTTATGAATATATGTTCCTTCATAGGCTGTCCCTGCTACCTGACGGAGCTTAGCACCTTTCTTTATAGAAAGACCGTTATCCGACAGTTCAATACCATAAATTCCACGGAAACTACCCCAGAAGAGATATTTCTTTCCTCCATCCTCTATATAGAAAGGATCAATAGAATTCTGCACATTGATTTCATTGCTACGAAACATTTTTCCATGATCCTTAAAAGGGCCTTCGGGCTTATCGGCAGTAGCACATCCGATGCCACAAGTCCACTCTCCTCCCCAAACGGACATGGAATAATAAAGTACGTATTTATCGCCTATTTTATTAATATCTGGAGCCCATAATCCTCCTTTGGGTTCAAAATCCGGACGAGTGCTTTTAGTAAAAGCAGTACCCACATACTCCCACTCCACCAAGTCTTTCGAACGATGAATAGGCAAGTTTCGGATATCTTCGGTGGCATACAGGTAATAGTAACCATCCTCCCCTTTGATAATAGAAGGATCAGGCAAACTATAGTTTATTACCGGATTCTGATAGCTCTTAATGGGCTTTTTCGCCATAAGCAAACAGCTTATGGCGAGAAAGACTCCTATTAACAATATTTTCTGCATATATTCACTATTACTATTTACAAACCGGCGCTTCTGCTTCGGTAGATGGACTATTACCAGCAATTACTGGCCAATCATTCTCCCAAACAATCCGGTCAATCATCAAATAGCGTCCTTTACTTGGGGTGTGTCTGTCGTAACTGTGATATAATATCCACTCAGTACCTTCGCTGTCTGTCACAATCTCCGAGTTATGACCCGGTCCAACAAAGCGATCATTAGCTCTGATAAGAACTTCATATTTATTATCAAGCATTGATTCTCCATTCTTATTCACGTACGGGCCTAAGAAAGAAGTAGAACGTCCGACAACAGTAGTATAAGTACTCAACATTGAGTTACAACATGAGCCTACAGATGCAAACATATAGTAATAATCACCACGCTTATGGATATAAGGTGCTTCAAAAGCAGTACCCGCAACCTGTACTCTTTCTTTCTTAGCAGTTGCAATATCAGGATATACTCTCGTTCCGTCAGCATTCAGCTTTACTGCATACAGACCGTTGAAACTACCCCAAACCAGCCATTTCTGTCCATTATCCTCAAAGAAGCAAGGGTCGATAGAGTTTCTTACATCAATTTCACTTGAAGTGAACAGTTTTCCTTTTCCATCAACAGAGATATCCAGAGTAAAAGGGCCTTCGGGAGAATCTGCAGAAGCAATACCGATACCGGCAGTTGCAGGTTTACCCATCGCAGACATAGCATAATACAAGATGAATTTATCGCCAACCTTTTCGATATCCGGTGCCCAAACAGCCGCACCTGATTCTGTAACGAATGTAGGTTTCTTTGCGAACATCGGACCGCCATCTGTCCAATGAATCAAATCTTGCGACTTACGAATCACAGATGTATTGGTGGCATATACATAAAATGAATGATCATTTTCTTTCCAGATGGTAGGGTCACCTACACTGTAATCTGTCAGCGGGTTTGAATAAGGGTTGCTATAAACCGGCTTTTTATTATTATCATCATCCGAACAGGATGCCAAGGCTCCTGTTAGAGCCAAGGCAAATAATATATATTTACTTTTCATAATCAATTATTATATCTTTTTTCAAGTTCTTCTACAGGAATATTATCTTCATAACCATCGTAACCGTAGTTCTGATTGATACGACCTTGAGTGTTGGATTCTATAGCATTACGCGGAACAGGCCACAACACATGATATGGTTTCATGATAAAGGCATTGGTTGAATAATAGTATTCTGTTGCAAAGAAATTATTCTTTTCCATGATACGATCATAATACCAGTTTTTTTCAGAAAAGTTATCAAGAGAATATCCATCTATGCCCTTTTCTGCTTTCAGGAAAGCGATACGAGTCAACTCTGTCTTACGATGATCTTCCAGGAACAATTCTCTGGCTCTTTCATCCAAAATGTCTTCCAATGTAACAGATGAAAGCTCCGGTGCATTCACACGACGCCGGATTGTATTCACATCCTCGGTAGCCAAATCATTCTTGCCCAACCACCAGTAAGCCTCAGCTCTGTTCAAGTAAGTCTCGGCAAGGCGGAAGATATACTGGTCAGTGAAACCACCTACAGGAACTTTACCTCCTGCATTCGGATCATCTTTGTCAATCAGAACCTTCACAATCGGGAAAGAGAAATAACAACGCATGGTATCCGTGCAGTAGGCAGGATTGACCGGTTGGCCGAAGTAAGCAGCACTACCACCTTTGGAAGCCGGCAAATTATATTTGATGCGTGATTTATCAAACCAGTTATTGGAGTTATGACGCATATCATCACCACAATCTTTCCACAACTCATATTGTGCATAATTGGTAGGACGTATCTTAGCAAGACCTCTACCCAGTTCTTCCAATTGTTCGTATCCATCGTAGATACCCGAAGCGTCCGTTGTTCCGTTCTTACCGTCCGGTGTCTTCATCTTACTTCCGGCATGCCATTGCGGCACAAAGTTACGTTTACGTTTTGAACCACTCGGAGAGGAACATCCATCCAAACCATAAATTTCCTGACCAATCATGATACCTTCTTTGTTCTCAACAAGGCTGATATTCTCTTCCTGGAACAAGTCATTGTATACATCTTTAGTCTTATCATCCATATTGATGCCGAAACGCTCAGTCATCAGACGCAATCCGTAATTATTGATGCAGCGGGTAGTTGCGTCTACTGCCTGTTGGAAGTCACCGGTAGCCAGACAAATCTTAGCCAGTAAGTGCTCACCTGCAGCTCTGCTCACAGCACCACGAATTACTTCCTGAGGTAACCATTGTACGGCATATTCCATATCTTTCTTGATATTTGCCAGAATGGTCTTACGGGAAACAGTATTAAAGTCCAGTTTTGCTCCGGTAATTTCTTCACCAATCCAAGGGACATCACCGAATTGATTAGTCAGCAGATAATACCAGTAGGCACGATGAAAATATCCCTCTGCCAAACAAGCATTTCTATCTTCTTCCGAAGCCATGCCATCAGCTTCAGGAGCACGGGTAATGACCGTATTGGCATACTTAATGCCATTCCAACCGAAAACCCAATAACGCAAATGCAGATACATATTAGTAGTAGGAGTCAGCTGAGTCACCATATTATGGATTTCCTTTGTTTCAGGCCCACCCATTACAGCCAGATCAGACCAAGCATATTCATACACAGAATAGGTTTCACAGTTTCCAGAATTAAAAGCATCTCCGAACCATTCAAAGTTCATCTGTTTACGGCAGAGACGAAGCATGGTTTCCAAACCTGCTTTATCCACAAAAGTGTTCTCCGGCGTCAGGAATGACATTGCCTTCGGATCAAGATCAACACAAGCAGAAAGACCGGCAGCTATCAAGCAAGTTGCCAAGCCTTTTAGTATATATTTCTTTGTTTTCATTTGAATATCTTTATTTAATTATCGTTCTATCAGATTACAAGGTAATGTCTACACCAAATGTCCAAATGCGTGGAGTAATGGCTTTAGTCAAAGGGTCGGAAGTTCTCCACTTAGAGATGACGAAAGCGTTATCCACATTGATACTGAATCTCAGGTTATCAATCATGAACTTGTTAATCAGCTTCTTCGGGAATGTGTAAGACAATGCCATATTCTGCATTCTTACATAGTTTCTCTTTTCGTAAATATTCACACCCGGGCTATCAATGTTCGCACCTAAACGGGCGTATTTTGAATTTGGATTCCAGGGCGTCCAATACTCAGTCCAAACAGAGTTTGAAGTATTATAGAAGCGATTGGTTTCGTTTCTTGGCAGATTATCAATATCCATCCAGCCGAATTCCCCACGCAGTACGAAAGAGAAGTTGATACATTTGAACAGATTCAGGTCACTGCTCAATGTCATACGATGTTTCGGAGTCTTTGTACCCAACCAAAGTTTGTCTTCATCATTAATTTTACCATCGTTATTAACATCCAGCAATCTCGGATCACCCGGTTGCTTACCATATTTTGCAGCTTCCAGTTCTTCACCCAGTTGCCATACGCCAATCCACTTATAATCATAGATTTCATCAATGGCATGTCCGATATACCAGCCATTCTGTACATCATCATCCTCACGCTGGCCGATAACATTACCCTCCGCATCCAGCACGTCAATCATATCACCATACAGGTGTTTGATTTCATTCTTGTTGGTAGAATAAGTGAAGGTAGTACCCCAACGCACATTCCGAGTATTTACGTTTACACTTGACAAAGTCAATTCAGCACCTTGGTTAGCAAGTTCTCCCAGGTTGGAGGCAATTTTGCCGTAACCGGAAATTTCGGGCATGGCACGGTCCATCAACAAATCGTTCGTTTTATTCTTATAAAGTTCCACAGAACCACTTAACCGGTTGTTGAATAACCCGAAGTCGACACCAAGGTTAAACCCGGTAGTCGTTTCCCATTTCAAATCTCTGTTGGCCAAGCTTGAAGGATATACACCTTTATAGTTTACACCATTCTGAATAACATTGGTGATAGTCAATCTGGAGAAAGCAGCATAACGACCGATATCACGGTTACCAGTCTGTCCCCAAGAGAGACGCAGCTTCAGGTTATTAATCCATTTCACATCTTTCAAGAACTTTTCTTCTGACATACGCCATCCGGCAGCAACAGTAGAGAATACACCGAAAGGATTATTCTGTCCGAAAGCAGAGAAACCATCACGACGTACAGAGCCGGTCAGCAAATAACGGTCCATCAAAGAGTAGTTCAAACGCCATAGTAAACCATTACCAGTCTGCATTTCATCATTTGCGCTTACAGTAGGAGTAATACCGGCCTGAATGCCATGATAACTCAACGCACCGTTCGGTTGGAAGCCTTCATTATTTCCCGTACTTTGCCAGTTCTGATATTTTTCAGCAGTATATACAAAAGTAAAATCAAAGTTATGTATTTTAGCAAAAGTGCGGTTCCACTTCAGCATATTATCAATACTCCACTCGTAATCAGAATAGTCCACACGTTTTGCTTTACCACCGGCTACTACACCCGGTTTAATATCAGAATCAAAATAATAATCCTTTCTCCAACCATAACGTATGTTGAAAGTAGTCTGCCAAGTGAATCCGAATGGAAGAGTCAACTTACCATACACGCTCGAATTGAAGGTTTGGGTTCTGTAATATTTATCATCTACTGAACGATTCAACAACGGGTTAGCAACACGGTTGTCATCCCAAGGTCTAACTTTGATGCTCCCATCAGCTTCATAAACATCTCCAAAAGGACTAGCTGCCTTAGCCGCACCTGTATCTGCCTTAATATCATCTGAACCTTTATGAACGAATTGCGCATTCAAACCGATATTCAGCCATTTTGTAATCTCAGTATCCAAATTCACACGTGATCTAGAAGCCCGGAACTGATCACCTACAACAATACCATCATTGTTGGTATATCCCAATGAAACATAATAATTGGTTCTCGCTGTCTTACCAGAAACAGACGCACTGTAATCTTGTCTCAAACCATTTTGATAAACAAGATCCATCCAGTCAACGAATTTACCGGCTTTGTAATTGGTAACTTCAATAGGATTGAATTCCAAACGTTGCATCCAAGTTTCAATATAATCACCGGAGAAAGAAGGATCATAAGCAGCCCATTGATCGCGGGAAACACCTTCAGGCAGATAGTCAGGATTATCATAGTAACCTAAACCTTTCTGTTGGTCTCCCGGTTTGAAATAGTCGATTGTCTTATAATAATCAGAACGTCTCTGCATATACTGTTCAGCAGTAGGCATTTCAGGCATAAAGGTCGCCTGCGACACACCGATTTTTGTACTTACATTAATAATAGGTTTTTCAGAAGCGCCTCTCTTAGTATTAATAAGAATAACACCCGCCGACCCCTTAGAACCATAGATAGCAGTAGAGCTGGCATCCTTCAGGATATCCATACTCTCAATGTCATTCGGGTTAATATCTCCAATGTTACCATAGAATACGACACCATCTAAAACAATCAAAGGAGAAGTACTTGCCTTCAACGATTGTTTACCACGAATCAGAAGTCCGGAAGCACCACCACCTGCTTCAGTAGAAGGTGTTATATGCACACCGGGTACAGTACCCACTAAGAAATCAAGAGCATTTGTTGCAGCTCTGTTCTTGGTAACCTCGTCTCCAATGTGTGCCACAGCACCTGTTACATCCTTTCTCTTCATTGTACCATAACCTACTACCACAACTTCATCCAACAGCTTAGAATCTTCAGTCATGGTGACATTCAGAGTTCTTGTGTTGGCATCAATTGTTTTTTCTATGGTTTGATAACCAATGAATGAAAATACCAAAGTAGACTTTTGCGCGGGAACGTTCAATGAATACTTACCGTCCAAATCGGTAATTGTTCCCAAAGCAGCATTACCTTTTACAGTAACGTTTACTCCAATAACCGTTTCGCCCGTAGCGTCTTTAACAACACCCGTAACGATTCTGCCCGACTGGGCTTGAACATAAATTGTAGAAATCAGGAAGAGGAGTACCATCCTAACCCTTGCATCAGAAAAGAATCTTAAAATCTTTTGCTTCATAATATTAAATTTTAAAAAAATTGAAAGACTGTCTTGTGCTTCAAAGCATGACAAAAGTAGAGAATCAATTAGATAACGAGTGATAAAGTTATCTCTAAAAAGAAAAAAAACGTCTCAATTTTGCAGTCAGAAGACCATAAAACGATGGTAGATACAAAATTATCAGTAATGAGACAAATATCTTATTTTGCAAAGTTTCATTTGTAATGAAATGTATCGATCTGTTTTAATCTGATAACACAAGATGCCCATTTCACCGTGTGCGAAATGGGCATCTTATACCTCACAGAGGTTAATATTGAATATGAAAGAAAATCATGCTCTTATGAATAACTCTAATTAAGAGCCCGAATTATAAGTTCACCGGTTTTATTAGTAGCCGGTAATGTGATTTCTAACATTCCGGGATGGTCAGATCTGGATTTAACAGACTTACCATTGAACAATACTTCATACTTATATCCTGCATCCATGCAGACAATCATACAACGCTCATGGGCCTTTGTCGAATCGTCAAAAGAGATATCAGCCTTATATCCGGAATTATTGTCATTGAATTCACTTTTCGTAATCCATACCTCAAAGCCGGTAGAAACTTTACCCGGCTTATAGTAAGCGGCAAACCAGTTTAAAATAGGTGATGAAAGTCCGGAGAACTGATGCCACCCTGCTCCTCTTCCCGAAGAAATAATGAAATGCTCGAACGTAAAATAGCTTGCTTCACATTCCTTTTCCCAATTATCCAAGGCTGTATGTGCCACCCGGTAGGCTTCTTCTCCCTTACCTAAATCTAAAAGGGTTTTCCACATTACCCACTGATGGGGAAACCATACGGCACCATTCCAATACCCATCTACTTTATAATAAGGTGCAGACTGGTCTACCGTTGAAATGCCTACTTTTGTCCATAACTCATCAGGAGAAAACAGATGTCCCACCAGCCGATCTACCTGAACCGGGGAACAGATGCCTGCTGTCAGAGGAGTCACTCCATCCAGCCCCTTGTTGAAGTTCGACTGGTCTTTATACCGTAAGATTTCTTTCGCGTTCTCCAAGGAGTCATGGAGTACATATCCAAAATATCCGCTTTCTTCGTCCCAAGAGTAGGTTTGCAAAGCATTCGACAGTCGTTTGATTACCTGTTCATATTCCTTCATATCCTTTTTCAGTCCTAACTCTTTTGCCGCCAGGCGCAGTATCTTCGCAGCCCGCAGATAATAAGCTGAAGTAACTACAGGAGTCACTAGTTTATTGCCTCCGCGTGCATGCTGAGGCGGATAATCGTCCCATCCACCGGAATTATAGAAATAATCCCAGGTACGAAGCAGACCGGAACCTTTCATCCGGGTAGTAGAGTAAGGATCGTTTCCGACCATAAAGTCAAAGAACTGTTTCAGTCGGGGATATAAGAATTCCAAGGTCTCACGTGACAGGCTATTGTTCCACAAATCAGCGTAAGCATACATCTGGATAGGCAGTGGAGTGCCATGATGAATAAAAGCCGATTCACTCCCTACCGGAGTTGTATAGGCCTTGATGCATTCGAAAGCCTTGGCCGGGTCCACATCAATCAGTCCCAATGCGATGAATCCGGAATCCCAGGTATAAAGACTATTCCAGTTCTTGCCTGGTGTGAAATGCCTGATATACTCTTTCTGCGTATAAACCGGATATACGATATTCGATAAAAGCGAGGCTTGCAGTAAACGATTTCCCAGAAGATACTTCTCTCCGCCCGGTAATACTTTATCCTTAGGCTTTGCATCTTCCATAGATTTAACCAGTACAATCAGTTTATCCGGAGTCGAATGGAAATCCTGCAATTCCTGTTGTACCAATTCCTTATTTCCAGTGCATACCAGCATATAAATGGTCTGTTCCGAGTTCGGTTCCAATACAATAGGTCTTAAAAAAGCATTTGCATAATGCCAGTTCCTGTCACCGATCAATCTTGACGATACATGCTCGTGCACTTTTCTACGAAAGAAGGATTCCAATTCACCGTTCAGTATTTCCCGAACTTCCGAATGCTGATAGTTCCAAGCCACTCCATAATAGTTTTCACAGTCTTTGTACTTCAGGATGAAGTCTTTCTTGTTTTTACCTACTTCCATTGCAGGAGTAAAAGGTATCGGTGTACGGACTACATTTACATTGCTGATATCATCCGCACTGCCTATAAAGAATCCATCCAGACCGATTTCAACGGTACTATCCGAAATAAGTTTCAGTTTATATTCTCCCGCCTTCTTATTCTGATAAGGAACTGATACAAAAGAGAATTCTCCCGTACCCTTCAACGTAACGGGTTGTTCTACCAGCCCTTTCAACTGTAGTACAGCGTTCTCTCCCTTCTTTACCTTAAATCGGATACCTATGGCTCCGTTTTCCTGACCCGGAAAGATATTCACCCGATAGCTCAGGCGGTCACCTTTGCTCCTACCGAAGCCTCTCCCCAGAATCGAGCCATCGAGAGACGAAGCACTACGTTCTTCATTCCGCTGCCACCCATCATATACCAGTCTGTATTGAGGCGATTTCCGAACAGGTTCATTTTCCGTATAATCAATGGCATTATACCATTGCAGCCGCGATGCTCCTGTAGCAGTTACCTGCGGATACGTCTCAGGATAGTCTATATAAGCCATCTGGTTCAGGACCAGATTCTGAGGCATCCCCGTATTATTGACGCAATGTATTCCGACCAGCGTACGGTTACCATCCAACACGTAATAAGTGACATCCGTATAAACCTTGTCTTTCCATTCCAATTCATACCTGTAAGTGATACGATTCACTTCCGGGTTTATCTCCCATGGATAGTAAGACGATTCAAACAGGACATGCGGCACCAACTGGCGATTCCGGTAATATCCGGGCATCACGGAGAAATCAAAACGTATTCCTTTACTCATATCAGGTATGTGCGAGATACCTGCATAGCGCTTGGAATAAGGTCCCCATGCATGTAAGGACGCTATATCATGGCTGTCTGCCTGAGAGGGCGAAGCCCCCATACAGTGAAAAGCCATGAAAGCGGCCAAAAATGTCATCAAATATCGTTTCATCTATCTATTATTTATTGCTTGCTCCAACAAACAGATTGCAAAAACCATGTCACAAGATCACTCTTCAGTTTTTGTCGTTCCAACACTGCCGGCAGTTCATTATAACTTTTCCAGAAATCAGCGATCAAAGCGGGCATTTCGGACGGAGCATAGGTCACAGCTTCACTCAAACTTCCCATTTTACCGAACTCTTCTTTAAAGACAATGTACGAATTACGATATTTCAGTTGTTCCATACTCTTCGCAATTCTTCGGGAGGCTCCAAGAAGTCCGTTCATATCGACCTTTTCAGACGGATAAACAATCTTAACCACCTTTTCCTGATCGCAAGCCTGAGCTGGAATATCGATTAAAAGGGCAAAATCTTCACCTGAGTACTGGTATTTAGCCGGATGCCCATTCACCATAACAGACTGGGGAATGAGAGAAGAAAGCACCTTCACCTTAAATGAGCGGACAAGAGGCATATCCTTATAAGCACCCTCACGTTTACCTATAACAAGTGTTTGTTCATTACCATTGCGGACAGAACTCAACTTAGTCACAGCATATTCGGATGCATAATTCTTATCATTACCATTATCTTCGTACAACTTGAACTCAGCAGTATCGCCACCACCAGGGAAAACTGTCACTGCCACCTCTTCGTCATTACCATTCAGGTTCATTACATTATCCAGATACATGGGCAATATGGCACCTGCCTTTATATAAATGGGGTATTCATCAACAGCAAAAGAGCGTTCCACAATCTGATTTCCTTTCAACAGAGCACCTGTATGCCATTCGTACCATTCACCTTCCGGCAACCATACACGAACCTGTGCATAACCATTCTCTACCGGAGCAGTGACCGGCGCAACCAACACATCATCTCCGAACATGTATTCATTCCTGAACTCATAGGCTTCCTTATTTTCCGGATAATCATAATACATGGGGCGGCAGAGTGAAATTCCGTCATCATACCCCTTGCGGGCCATCGTATAGATATAAGGAGCCATCACATAGCGTTGGCGAATCGTTTCACGAATGATGTCACAATACTCCTTGTTGAACACCCAAGGTTCTTTATTCAATTTCGCCCCTTTCTGAGAGTGCGTACGCATAATCGGACTTAATGCTCCGAATTGTAACCAGCGGGTGTACATTTCGGGATCTATCTGACTACCGATATGTCCTCCTAAGTCATGGCTCCAATAACCATACAACACATTAGAGGCAGTAGAATTGAAATAAGGCTGAAAGTCCAATGATTTCCAGGAAATCACCGCATCACCGGAAAAGCCTACCTGATAACGATGGTTTCCTAATCCTCCCCAACGGTGATACAGCATCGGGCGAGTCTCCCGGCGCTTTTCCATATCACTAAAGAATGCATAATTGATCCACCATGTATTACTCAGATTCTTCATCTTCGGATCAAACATTCCCTGCTGCCAGTCCAGCCACCAGAAATCTACACCATCTTTTTCCATCGGACCCAGTATATTCTTAAACATACTCCGGATGAACTTTTTATCGGAATTAACCCAGGGGATCGTCTTCTTTGTCTCAGGATCGACACCCATGTCTTTCGCCATCTCCGTATAGTTTTCTTCGTATGCAGCCACTCCATCTGCCGGATGCAGATTGAGAGTAATTTTCAGGTCATTCTGCTTCAGATATTTCAGGAAACCTTGGGGATTCGGAAATAAATCCCTGTTCCAGGTCCAGCCAGTCCAGCCTCCCTTACCCTTCTCAGTATAATGCCAGTCCATATCTACTACCAACACATCCAAAGGAATCTGATAAGTATTAAAATTATCAATCAGGTTACGGAACTCTTTATCAGAATACAACCAATAGCGCGACCACCAATAGCCAAACGCATAGCGGGG
>OHAA01001798.1_pt1 | contig 11995 bp, 10 predicted proteins | sample 1606051 | NCBI WGS metagenome assembly OHAA01 (sample SAMEA3541493, study PRJEB24748) | human gut metagenome | biome: human gut; feature: human-associated habitat; material: faeces | place: China | collected 2012
TGCGTAAAATAATTCTTTTCTTTAACAAAACCACTTTGTAAAATATAACTTTCCACTAATGTTTCCATTGCTTTCCCTGTTCTATTTTTTCTAGTATTAGTATCTAAACCTACTTCTACACCCAAGATATAATCATATAAATTGGCTATAAGATGATTACTCAATAAATCAAATATTCCCGTATTTTCCATGAACAAAGCATAATCATCTATGCTATAATTCATCTTTTTAAAATTGTAATAATATTTTTGTACTGTATCATTAATGATTATTACATCTGTTGTTCTTTTAGCTATTAATAAGGGTATTACTTTCAATATCTGTGGATATTCTAATAATAATTTTTTAAAATCTTCTCTTATATTTTTACTATTTATTAAACTGTTTAATATATATATTTCTGTTTTTATTTTTTCTGCATTTTTGTATACTTTTTCAAAATCAGTATAATATTTCCATGTTGCAATTGAATCATTCATGGTTGATAACCATTTATCAAAATCTCTATTTTTCATAAATAACTCCATATTATCTTTTATTAATAGTTTGTTATAATTACTTCTTCGCCTTTTCTATTATTAGCATCAGAATTAATATATCTTCTAACCTTTATAACTTCTCTTGAATAATTTTTATACAAATCCTCAATAAATACAGTATTATGATTAGTCAACATACAAAAGCAACCTTTTTTAGTTAGCCTATCAAATAAACTAGCTAATCTTTTATGACTTTCAATATCAAAACCTTCTTTAGTATACGCTTCAAAAGAATTATCATTTAATGGGGCATATGGACTATCTAAAAAAATAAAATCTCCTTCTTGGGCATTTTGGCAAGCCACTTCAAAATCGCCCTCTAAAATAGTTACTTTTTGTAAATATCTTGATACTGCTTTTATATTATCTTTATTAAAAGATTTTGCCAAACTATTATTAAATGGTACATTAAATAAACCTTTGCTATTTACACGGTATAATCCATTAAAACAATGTTTATTTAAATAAATAAATAAGCTAGCTAATTCTATATCATATTCAGATTTCATTATCTTATCATTAAATATTTCTCTTTTTTTATAATAATATTCTTTAGGTTCAACATCACTTTGAATATCTATTTTTGATAAAAAATCCATTAACTCAATAGGATTATATTTTATTTGATTATACACATTTATAAGTGCTTTATTTATATCATTAATTATTGCCTTATCTGGTGTTATACCAAACAATACAGCGCCACCACCTATAAATGGTTCTATATAATTTTTATATTTCAAAGGCATTTTTTCCTTAATATAAGGTAATAATTGGCGTTTTCCTCCTGCCCATTTTATAAATGGTGATATATTATTATCTATCAACTCATCATCTCCATAAAAATTTACTTTTTCTCAAATATAAAAATATATTCATGTGCTAATAAATAAAAAGAATGCTTTATATTTACCCATTTTGAAGTAGATTTACAATTATGTTGTTCTTTTATTATTATATCTTTTAAAATAAAACCTTGCTGTTTAAAAATATTCATTACATAAAAACCTAAAGGAATTAAAATTCCTTTTTTTCTAATATCGCCTACCATAATAGCACAAATATGATTAGATTTTAACACACGATACGATTCTTTTGCTACATTTTTCATAGCTAACAAATATTTTTCAACACTTAATAATGATATATCATATTGATTATCTTTACTATACTTAATGATATTAGCATATGGAGGATGTGTACAAATACAATCTATACTATTATTTTTTATAAAATATATATTTTCTGCACTACATAATCTTATATGAATATGTGATGATGTTTTACACTCAAAATTTAAGTTTTTTTCTGTTATTTTATATGCCTTCTCATTAACATCTATACCAATAATATTTCTATTCAATAATTTAGCTTCGATTAATGTTGTTCCACTTCCCATAAATTGATCTAATATCCAATCATGTTCTGCTGTAAATTTTAATATTAAATTACGAGGAACATATGGTGACCAATTTCCACGATACATTCCTGAATGTGTAGCCCAATTGCCTCTTTTAGGAAAAGACCATACTGTTGTCATTTCCAATTTAAAATTATCCTTCATATCATCATATCCTATAGTTTTTCTCAATTATACTATAAAGACATATTACTAAGGTTTCATCTAATAAAAAAACATAAGAATATTATTTTATACAAAACAACATCCTTATGTTTATGCCATCATTTAAAATTTTATCTGATATACTAAAGATTTTACTACTGCATTTGTTAGATCTTTATCGTCCATATAATTAACTGCTGTTGAAGCTAAGAATAATTCTAATGCACTTATTTTCGTTAATCGTTGCACCTCATTAGCAACTAGATATCCCGCTGCTAACTTCAATGCTTGATCATCCTTTAAGTCATCTTTCAAATCATCAAACGCATTTGCACTGACAGTCATAGTAGACATCACCATAATACAAATAGTAATCAATAATATTTTTATTTTTGTCAAATATATACCTCCGAAGTCATAGTTTGTATATTATAACAAAAATAATCCTTTTAGTCTATAAAAATTATTAATAGATTATATATTTATTCATAATAATTTATTATCATTTTTTGTTTAAAAACATATATATACATCCATTGCTAAGTTCATTTAAAACAACTTTTGTTACGGTTAATCTAATCGTTATATTTACCCTAGTATCTACAACAACAAATTTAAAAACAACATTTATTGCTATTAATTCCTTATTTTTAAGATTTTATATTTTATACTCTAATTTAAACAACATTCTAGAAAAATTTTAACCAACATAATAAATCTATATTATTAATAAAATAGATTTATGCTTCAATTCTTAATATATAATATCTCTCTATTAAATTTGTCTTTTATAAAATATTTATCGCCATCTTCCAAGCAAATAATATTACCCATTTGTTCATAAAATTTTCCTATACGCAAATTAGGTTTACTAACTTGATAGATAAAATTATTCATTTTGCTTGTAATTCTAGATAATTCAATTTTCCACTCGGCATAAGACATAGTTTTTCTGCCATTTTCCCATAAATCTACATAACTATCCCAAATTTGTTTTCCATCCAAAACTTCGCCATCAACACATAAAGTCCTAACCAAATAAATTTGTACCATATCCTGTGTATCATCAATCAATTTCATATGAGTAGATATACTTTCATAATTTAAATCAGAAATATCTTTTATAAATTCATCAAAATGATAGCTATATTTTCCCATGGTAGTTTCTAATACTTTCTTATAATACTCATCAAACAATTTTAATTCTAAAATCTTTTGCATATTTACATCTTTTAATACAATACTTTCACTCAACCGTACATCATCTTTGTATATATCGCTTGCTTCATCAACTTCAAAAAAATATGCTATACCTTCTTTTTTGCAGGAACGATTTATTCTACCCAAAAATTGTTCTTCGCTATCCAACTTTGATATATTTTTATAACCGATATCCATATCTATATCTACACCAGCTTCAATAACTTGTGTAGATACTAAAATTATAGTATCTGTAGCTTTTTTAACTTTATCTAAAATTCTCTTTCTATCTGCTATGCTATCATCACCAGATAAATACTCTATTTGCACATCTTTAAAATCTTCATTTTCTTGTAAATCTACCCAAAAATCATGCGCTGTTTTCTTCTTTATAAATTCAATTAAAATTTTCTTATCTGATTTTAGATATTGTTTTAAATGCGTTTTTAACTCATCTAATATACTATCTTTATCGACTTTTAATAAATCATAATTTAACTTTACACGATTTTTAAAACAATCCACTGCAAAAAATCTACTCGAGTTTTCTAGCAAATCTACTGCTTGTGCTTGAAATTTTGATAAAATATCCAAATCAGGCAAAGTAGCAGACATTATAATGATTTTAATATTAAACATTTTCGCTAATTCTTTTAAATAACATATTATTTCAGCCCAAATTTTATTTTTATAACTTTGAATTTCATCTAGAACAATTACACTATTTGCCAATTGATAAAAAGCCAATACATCACTTTGTCTATTACCAAAGATAATATTAAATAAACTAATATGTGTTGATAAAATCATAGGATAATTTAAAAATTGTCTATCAAGTAACGCTTTTTGATAAACATCTTTTTCTTCATTATCATTTAAATCTTTTTCTGATACTTTTATCGGCGTTATTGAATTTATTACTGCAATATTTTGTTTAATGTCTTCATTATCAGCAAAAACCTTTTCTAAGGTTTCTAAGTTTTGTTCAACTAATGTATTAAAAGGATAAATATAAAAAATCTTTTGTAATCTATCATCATGCTGCATTAATTTAAAACTAGCATTAATAGCTGTATTACTTTTACCACTACCTGTTGGAGCTTCTAAATAAAAAATATTTTCATCAGCATTAGTTTTTATTTTTTCTTCTACTTCACAAAAAATCTCACTACGCAAAATATTAATATCTGTTACTGTATTTAATTCTTCATCACTTATAGAATATCTTTCTTGTTGATATTGGCGAATATTTTTTAATAAATCAGTATTCTCATAGACACTATCCCATTTATCAATATCATTTAAATCAGCAGTTTCACTAAAATCCGCCTCATTCATAAACTCTGATGTAGCATAATAATCACTAGCAACCAACAAAGAATATATCCAGCGTATATAAATAGATAAATATACCCCTTGTTTAATACTTCTTTTACCTACTTTTTCAGCATCTTTATCTACTTTGTTTAAATTTCTAAACATATCTTCTATATCAGATTTTATAAAATCTATCTTAACTGAATAAATATCTTCATTATTTATAATTCGTTTTAATTTAGAAAAATACGTATCATCATCTAAATTTATAAGCTTAGTAAATTCCGTTAAACTTCCTAATTCGCTATGATGTCTAGCTATAATATATCCATTATATAAAATGAACTCCGCCAATAAATTTACAATCTCGTCTTCATTTTTTTCATCATAAACAAGTTTTCTACAATAATCCATATAAAACATTGATGATAAAAAAGAATGATGTGTATTTACATATGCTTCATTTTCTTTAAAATCATTGACTTTTAATTTCATCAATTGAAAATTTGGATTTACTTTCCCTATATCATGAAAAATAGGTATCGTCATAATAATTTCTTTTAATAAATCTTTAGCTTTATTTTTTAACTTATTATCAATATTTTCTTTCTGCCAAAAAACATCACAAAATCTGTCAAAAATTTCATCTGAATTTTTACTCTGCCAAAATTTAAAAAAATACTTATTTGTTAATTCAGTATGTGCTAGTAAGGTTTCATATATTATTTCATTATCTTTAGATTTTTTATGAGCCTTGTATCGATTTAGATTTTTAACTAAATTTTTTAAGATATCCGCTTCCATAAACAATCTCCTTCCTAAATTTAATTTAATAAACAACTCTTGTTTCTATTAATCGTTTATAGTATTTCAATCAATAAAATACTATATTTTTTCTTTTTTTAGCTTCTATTGCTTCTTTATTATCTTGATTTGATATTGAATATACTTGTTTACTATCTAAAAATTTAACAAAACCATTTGTATATACAAATCTTTCTAATTTGTAATTATTCACTTCTGCATCGATACTTTTTGGCAATGCTTCTTCATATTTAAATCGACTATATGATTCAATTTCATCTTCACTCAAAATTTTTCTTAATTGTCTAGAATTTTTTTCTATAAACTCTATATTATCTTTCGCCATAAAACTATCAATTCTATAATCATCTTGCTCTATAGGCTGAGCTTCTTCTACACCTAAATACTCAATATCTGCAAAATGGTCATTTGTTCCTAAATATGGATAAAATTTGCATTTATGATTTTGTATAACTTCTTTGATTTTTATAGCCTCTTTGCAATTTAACAAAATACAAATCTCCCACTTAGGATTTTCTAGCCATTGTTCTTTTACAATCAAATTTCCACCTTGTTCTTTAGAAGCATATCCAACAGAGTTATTAAAAATCTGTATTTTTTTAGTAATAACACCTTTAGGATTTAATGGCAAAATAGCAATCTTTAAATCTTTTAGTTTCTCATAGAATTCTGGATATGATGGCTCTAATTTGCCTTTTTTCTTTTTATTAGACAAAATATCTTGCATTTGACTATAGCCTTTATATCCTAAGATAGCCCCTAAAATACCTAATAGTGCTACTCTATGAATATTGCCATAAGTGAAATAATAATACGTATTCACTTCAGGCTTTTTAAAAAAAGCACTTTTTCCACTGAGTTTAAATTTTAATATTTCCATTTATTACACCTCTTTAGAGGTTATAATATTAAAATGTTTAGCATCTTTTATATTGTCTTTTACTAATTCTGTAGTATATGAATTATAATAAATTTCTACAGATTTAATTTGCTGACTCATATCATTCAATATATTTGTTAATGCTTCTAAATCTATAATATTTTTATCTTCACCTTTGGTAAAAGTTACATATTCTGATAAATTAGGTAAATAAATATCGCTTTGTGTTTCTACAAAAATAGCAAATTCATTTTCACAACCAACTTTAGAATTTGTTGCAAATGCTGTGGCAGATACTAATGCTGTACGCTTAAAATTTTGATAATCATCTTCTGTATAACCTTCTGTAACACCTAAATCTACTAATTCTTTATATGCAAGTGGATTAATCACAAATGGATAAAAATAATGAGCTTCATTACTTGTTATTTTTGTACCAATAGTAGAATTTTTGGCATTTTCATCTGTTGAATCTACAAATGGAGATAAAATTGCCTGTTCTTGTGCTGTAGAATTATCATATTTATTAAATCCCTGACCAATTTGCACTGCACCAGTAATGGCAATATTACAACCAGCTTCTGCAAAAGTTGCACCAAAATTCTTTATATCTACAGCATTCATTAGATTAGTTAAAACTTTTTTAACATCCTTTAAATCTTCATCTTCAAAAACTTTTATATAACGTTCCTTCAATGTTCTTGGAATTAATTTTTCATTTAAAGACTTAATATAAATTACTTTTTTACCTTCATTATCCCACATTTTTTTCATTGGATATTTTAAAGCTTTATCACTACCAAAAATATTGCCATCTGTTGTTGATTTTGGATATCCTGAAAAATCTGCATTCCAATTGCCCATAACTGAAGAAATGCCTAAAATACCATATATTCTTTTATTCATAGTTTTGTCTTCCATTTTATTGTCCTCCTATTATTCCTTTTCTTCACTTTTAGTATAAATCACATTATTATCCATATAGCCAAATAAAATCATCTCTTGATTTACTTTACCTTCTGGTTTATAACCTAAAATCATAGCATAAAGATTTTTTACACGTGAATTTTTAGTTAAAATATTATAATTATATTTTTTATATAACTGTAATAATCTTGTTTTGATAACTGTATCATTTTGAGCATTGAGTACTGGATTTATCAAAGATTGTGCTTTTTTACTAGCTTTACTTAATGATATAAAATATGCCATTAATTGACCTATAGCATAATAATACTCTTCATTATTACTAACTATTACTGCTTTATCCTTAGACATAACTTTTTCTTTTACACTCATTCTTATTTTAGTTGCTATATCTGCCATTTTTTCTCCTCCTCGTTTTTCTAAATTAGCAAAATAATCTTCAAATGACCAATGCAAATTTAATTGCGTCATTGCACGCAAATTATAATCATTAATCAATGTATTTTTTATTAATTCTAAAGCAAATTGTTTTTCTACTACTTCAAAGTTATTATCAATGCCTTTATATATCCAATCAAAAATAACATTACGATACATAATAATTATTCTTTTTAAAACACTATCTTTCACACTAATATCATTTGCATCAGTAAAATAATTCGTCAATAAATACTTAGAAAAAAATATATTATTTATTAATCTTCCTACATCTGTTCTTTTTGTATAAATACCTATGTCTTTCGTATACTCTGGATATTTTTCTATATTCATATTGAAAAAATCTTGATAATTAAAATTTAAAAGTAATTTATCTTGATAATTTACTATATTATCTTGAACTTGAATTTCTAGTTCCTTACCTTTTTGAATACGCAAATAATATCCTGCTTCTATACCTGAAAATTTTTCTCTTTCTTCTTTATCACTATATGCTTCTATTTTATTATTAATTATGTCAACATATATATTATTCTTACCATTAGTAGCAAAATTCATTAGATATTCAAAAAATTGTTTTTGTAATAAAGCGGTATCTCCATCTAATAAATACGAAGCTGGATTTTTTCTTGTTTTTATAGACAAAAATGGTTTCTTAGCATTCATCCCCATATTATTATCTGGAATACCTTGTATTTTCCCGTCAACTTCTACATTATAATAATTATTATTGTATATATTAGGATAAATATAACGATTATCTTCTTGGATAAATAGCTCTTTATTCTTCTTATTATCTTCTTCATTTGTTTCAAAAACTTCAAAGAAAATTTTAAGATATTCTTTTTTTCCTAAATCAACATTTACCAATTTATCAATAGAAAAAACATTCTGTTTAATCCAACTTATACATTTTTCCAATAACGTTATATTTACAACACCATGATCTTCTTCAAATTTTTGATAGATTTTACTTGCTTCTTTAGATTTTTTATATTTTTTCTCTAAAGGATTTTTTAAAGTATCATAATAATTATCAATAATTGCTTCTGTTAATTTAGTAGTAATACTTTCCTTTTTCACTGCAAAAGCTAAATAATTATTAGAATGAATTACTTTTTTTATATCTATTGGTTTGTTCATAGAAATCAATTTACTGTGATAATCATAAAAACAAATATCATTTAATAATGTATCGTCTGTACAATTTAAATCTCTTGTTTTTTTATCAAACTTTATATCTGCATTTTTAACAGTACCATCATTTTTTACAATTATATATGAGCCATCAGCAGGTACATAGCCTTTTAAAATAAGATTATCTTCATGCTTTAACATCTCTAAAAAAACATCTAAACATTCTTTAAACATAAAATTCCTCCTTTCTTTTAAATAAAGTTATAACCAACGATAATTTAAAAATCCACATCCACGAGCATTCATTTCACCCAAACCAACACCTAAAGCAAAATACCATAAATCTTGAGCACGCTTATTATCTGCCACTTGTATTTGAACTTTATCGCCCAACAGCTTTATATTTTTATATTCCATAGCAATTGGCTTTTTATTTTTAAGTTCTATCACAGTGTATAAGTCAAAGTCTTCATCAATTTTTTCTTGATGATAAGCATTCCATTTTTTGATTAAATTAACCTTTAATCTTTGCTCAAATTCTGCAAAACTTATAGTTTCTTTCCAATAACCATTTTCTGTTTTTATGATCATAGGTGTAAGCGTATATACGGTTTCTAATATTTTCTTTGGCAACACTCTTATTTCTGCTACTAATCCTTTAATTTCTTTTGTGTGATTATCCACACATACTAGCTTAAAATACTTTGCTAATTCTAAATTTACTGTACGAATTGTCAAAGTATATATCTTTCCTTTTTTATAAACCCGATCATTTTCTACTGGATATAACTGATCATAACAATAATTTTTAAAACTATTTTGTTCATGAAAATTTAACCACTCTTCATCAGTTTTAAAACCTGAATCAATAAAAGCCGTTATCTTTTCTTGAATTTTATTAATAGCAATATCTTCTAACAAAAAAATCTTCATTCGTATTTGATATACTTTCATCAAATTGCTCCTTTCTTATTTTGTAAATATTGTGAGCTATCTATTAAATTTAAATAGCCCACAATATTTACAAATTTAATATTTAAGTGCTAGATAATCTTTAACAGCCTTTTCTAATAGTTTTTCACAATCAATATTTTCTGTTCTTATAATATAATCTAAATTCCTAGAAACTTTTATTCTTTTTTCTACTGTTTTATCTTTATATTTTTCCAATACTCTAGTTATAATGTCTTCTTTAAAATCATCGCTATTAAATAAAGACTTTAACTCAATTACATTTCGCATTGCTTTTCCTCCCAAAATATATTTATTTCAAACTTTAAAATAAATATATCATAAAATATTACCTATTTCAAATCTCGGATTATTAGTATTTTTTGTATAAATGATTAATTTTATAAAAATATACAAATTGAAAAAAATACCTTTTTCTTATATAATATTTTTATTGATTAAAATTAACATTTTGTATTTGAATGATTATTAGTATTTTCATTCTAGATTAACTGTAACATTTGATGTTTTCTATGTTCTAAACTATATATCCTACTAAAACTTTTAAGTTTGGCACGATATGACAAAAAAACTGTAATAATTTGAGAAACTACTCAATTATTACAGTTTTTTATTCTCATATATTTGTTCTTTATAAACAAATATATTGTCTAATATTTATTAACATAAAACAATTATTTATTTTTTATTATATTTTTTATTGCTTTTCTACATATATCAATGATATTATTTTTTCAACAAGAAAATATCTTTTAATAGCAAAGAGGCTAATAATACATTAGTGTACTTACACATGTATTATTAGCCTCTTTTTATATTTTTTAACGAAAGGTTTGATATCTTATGGAAAAAACTACTCATTATGATCATGATTATTCAATAACTCCCGTTAATATTAAAGATAAAAAAAGTTTTTCTTATATGTTTGTTATAATGGTAGGATTTACTTTTTATACTGGCACAATGTTAACTGGAGGGCATCTTGGCACAAATTTAACATTTCAATCATTATTATTAGTACTACTAATTGGAGATCTAATTCTTGGCACATATACTGCTTTACTTTCATATATTTCTGCTAAAACTTCATTATCAACACATCTCTTGGCTAGATATTCCTTTGGACAATCCGGATCTTATTTTGTTTCAGCTATTCTAGGTATTACTCAAGTTGGTTGGTTTGGTGTTAGTGTTGTAATGTTAGCATTACCAATCAGTAAGACTTATGATTTACCAATTTGGCCTGTAATTATTGTATTAGGCGCTTTAATGACATTTTCAGCTTATTTTGGTGTTAAATCTCTCGCCATTTTAAGTTTCATTGCTGTTCCTGCTATTGCAATTCTTGGCTGTTATTCTACTGGAATTTCTTTATCTAATGTCGGCGGTTTTTATAATTTAAATAATATTGTAGAAACTGATGCTTTGAGTATAACTGCTGCATTAGGTATGGTAATTGGTTCATTTATATCTGGTGGTACTCTAACTCCTGATTTTACTAGATTTTCTAAAACACCAAGAATAGCTGTTAGCTCAACTATAATGGCTTTCTTTTTAGGCAATATTCTTATGTTTTTATTTGGTGCTATTGGAGGTCTATCTACTGGTCTTCCTGATATATCTGATGTTATGATTGCCCAAGGCCTAGTTCTACCAGGTATTATTATCTTAGGATTAAATATTTGGACAACAAATGATAATACAATTTATGCTGCTAGCTTAGCCTTTTCTAACATAACTAAAATTGAAAAAAGAAAACTTGTTATTGTAAACGGTGTTATTGCAACTATATTTTCTATTATTCTATATGATAATTTCACATCTTTTTTAAGTTTTTTAAGTGCATTTATACCATCTTTAGGTGCTATTATTATTGCTGATTATTTCTTTGTTCAAAAAAGTGCCTATAAAGAAGATTTCATGAAAAAATCTTTTAAAGCCATAAATCCTATTGCTTTTTTAGCTTTTATTATAGGAACTATTTTTAGTTATTTTCCTGGTATAGCATGTTTAAATGCTGTTTTAGGAAGTATGTTATCATATATTTTATTTTCTAAAGCCCTTGAATATGTATCACTTTCCAAAAAACTATCTTCTTTAAAACTAAATAAATAAAATACTAAAATTATAGAAAGGTCTCTTATTTTATGAAAAAAAAATTTATAAATGTAAAACTAAAAGGAAAATCCACCTTAG
>OHAA01001799.1_pt1 | contig 11988 bp, 8 predicted proteins | sample 1606051 | NCBI WGS metagenome assembly OHAA01 (sample SAMEA3541493, study PRJEB24748) | human gut metagenome | biome: human gut; feature: human-associated habitat; material: faeces | place: China | collected 2012
AAATCCTTCGCGCTGCTCTACCCGTATTCCATCCCGCTGTACCATCATCTGGGCTGGACATAGGAGCATTGGCTCCGCTCATCGCCTTTGTGGGCGTTATGTCCCTGATTTTCGCGAAAAATAAAAAGGTACAGCATGTGGGAGGCATCATTGCCGGTATCGGTGTCCTGTTCATCGGCATGGGCATGATGAGCGATGCCATGGTTCCGCTGCGGGATTCCGAAACCTTCATCCATATGGTGACCAAGTTTTCCAATCCCCTTCTGGGAATCCTGGTAGGAGCGGTATTCACAGCCATTATCCAGTCCTCGTCTGCGTCTGTGGGTATCCTTCAGGCTCTGGCTATGGGCGGCGTCATCAACCTTCACAGTGCCGTGTTCGTGCTGTTCGGCCAGAATATCGGTACCTGTATTACAGCGCTTCTGGCTTCTGTGGGAACCAGCCGCAATGCAAAGCGCACCACCCTGATTCATCTGATGTTCAATGTGATTGGTACGGCCCTGTTTGTGACCCTGTGCATCCTGACTCCTTTTACGGACTTTGTGGTAAGCCTGACTCCGGATAATCCGGTGGCTCAGATTGCAAATGTCCATACTATTTTCAATATCAGCACCACCCTGATTCTTCTGCCCTTTGGCGCCCTTCTGGAGAAGATTGCCATTGCCATTCTTCCGGATAAGGCAGTTCCTGTAAAGGATGCGGACCAGTGGTTTGAGTGCCTGCCGTTTGTATTGATTTAACCGGTGGTTGACTTCTATAATACGGTTTCCCTGAGCTTTAAAACAACTACCCCGTAAAGGGCGCCTTGGCATCTTTTTGCTTTATACTGAGCACTTTCGGTGATGTATTCGCCCGCTGTTTTGGCATATTTGGTTCCTATACGGTTCATGTGCTGTCCCATGGAGCAAACGTAATAATTCTCTTCCGCATTGTAATGGAAACTTTTCGCCTAGAATGGATTGGGAATATAATGGGGACACTATCCTTTATGAAAGTAGTTGTACTTGACAAAGGCTTCTATCCCATTCCCCTGCATGAAGCGGTAATTTTCTTCAGGGCCATAGCCGGAATCGGTAATCACTGAATGAGCTATCCGGTCATATCTGTTTGAAAAGGATTTCAGGAAAAGTATCATGGTTAATGTATCCATAGGGTTCGGGAAGAGTACAAAATCGGTAATGAATTGGTTCTGGATACCTGTTTGCAAATTATATCCGTGCTTGGTCTGCCCGTTTCTCATGGCGTCTTCTTTCATGCGCATGAATGTGGCATCAGGATCGGTTTTAGAATAGGAATTACATTCCCCGAGGGCATCAAGGTGATTATCGTATTCTATCAGTTTATCACGGTCCCCCCTCAAGTCTCCTGATCTGTTCTTCTTTGCGCGCAGGGTTTTCTTTTCTTCCTTATCCTTTGTTATCGCGTGGTGTTCCAGGGCTTCGTTCATCCACTATGTCTGAGAGCATGAAGGGAGTGAATTGAACGGGTGTGTCTTGTACGGAGTTCTCCTGTGCAATAGCTTCATCCACCTGCTCCAGAAGTATGCGAATCTTATCCATCAGCTTTGAACGGTTCCTTTCGACAGTCTTGCGCCAGACAAAAGTATATTTGTTGGCTTTGGACTCAATCTTGGTGCCATCGATGTACTCCACGTCAAGACTGATGAAACCTTTATCGGTAAGGATAAGAGCCAACTGAGTGAATACGGTATTTATCTTCTCTTTTACACGATTACGGAAATGGTTGAAGGTAATGAAATTCGGTTTCTCGTATCCGCCCAGCCAAATATAATAAATGTCACGCAAAAGAAGATTCTCTATTTTACGGCACGAATAGGATATTGTTCATATTAGGCGTAGATAATTACCTTAAGCATAATTTTAGGATGATAAGGACAACGATCGGTTGCCTTATAAAGTTTCTTGAAATTATCAAGATTGAGATTATCTACAACAGCATTGACTATGTGTACCGAGGCGTTCGTAGCTATGTTTTCATCAATTCTTTGTGGAAAAAGAACGGTTTGGTTGGGAATGTAAGGACGAAAATGTAACTTTGCCATAATGAAAACTTTATGCCTAAAGTTACAAAAACTTTGGGTAATAACAAAGCCAGGGCTTGATAAAATCAGGACTTTGTGCAGAAAAAGGTTGTGTCAACGTTTTTTCTGCACAACTTCAATGATTTTAATATTATTGAGAATATACTTATAGTCAACCTATAACAGGAAAATCTTAGATTTGTGCATTTCATTCACTCTTTTTTAGACACACAAAAAGTTAAACAAAATATTTAGATAAATTATATTTTTTGCAGAGCAGATCCATAAGTGATTTGTAAAAGGAACAAAGAATGATTATGTTGTTAATGAAAGTTAAATTGCAAATCTGTTTTAGGGATAATTAATGAGCATACGTATTTCCTCTAAATGCACGAAAATATTTTTTTTAAAGTTAAACTTAATCATTGGTTAGCCTATGGTATAAAAACGGAAAGAAGTACATATTTATAATTGAATGATTTTTTCAGAATCGAAAAGTATATCGAACTCATAGTTCAATAACATTATTAATTAAATCTAAGAAAAATGAAGAATATATTTAAAAAGAATTTAAGTATTCCTTTAGATATACTGTCTAAACACTCCTTCAGGTTATATGCATCTATCTTCCTGTTTGGATTTTCATCTATGTGCGCATCGGATGCATTAGCCCAATCAAAAAAGATTTCCATCATAGGAAAAAATGTTTCTTTAGAACAGGCAATTCAAGAAATTGAGAAAAAATCGGGTTATCTTTTTGTTTATGACACTAAAGAAGTCAATCTGAACAAAAAAGTAACAGTGAATGTTAAAGATAAAACAGTAAAAAGTATCCTCGAGCAGGTGCTGGCTAACACTGGTATTTCTTTTTATGAAGAAGGAAACAATATTGTTTTAATGAAAACTACCAACAAAAAGAAAATTAACGTAAAAGGTAAAATTGTTGACTTCAAAGGTGAACCGGTAATTGGTGCCACTGTGAAGGAACAAGGTACTACCAACGGAACCATCACCGACTTCGATGGTAATTTCAAACTGACTGTAAAAGAAGGCTCTTCTTTGTTCGTTTCTTATGTAGGCTATCAAGATAAAAGCGTAAAAGCAGTTACCGGCAAAGATATTTTGGTAAGGTTGTTAGAAGACACTGAAATGTTGGAAGAAGTGGTTGTTGTTGGTTATGGTACACAGAAAAAAGTCAATTTAACAGGTGCGGTTGAAAGTATTGGACTTTCTAAAGCCAAAGGACGTGCATACACCAACGTGAGCTCCATGCTTCAAGGTAACGTGGCGGGTGCTTTCATCAGCCAGACTTCAGGTCAGCCGGGTGATGATGGCGCAACTATCCAAATTCGTGGTATCGGTACATTTAACAATACTAGTCCGCTGGTCATTATCGATGGTATGGAAGGTAATCTGGATGCTGTGAACCCGAAAGATATTGAATCGGTATCCGTTTTAAAGGATGCTGCTTCTTGTGCCATTTATGGTAATCGTGCATCTAATGGTGTTGTGTTGATTACCACTAAACAAGGTGATTTGAACTCAATGAACATCGAATATAATGGTTTGGTAGGCGTTCAGAAAGCGACTTCATTGCCGGATGTTTTGAAAGGTATTGATTATTTGGATTTGAAAGCTGAAGCTTATAAGAATACCAATAAATCATGGCCGACTTGGTATACGGAAGAATACATGAATAACTATCGCAATCATGTGGATGAATACATGTATCCTACCAACTATAGTTGGATGGACGATACTTATCATACAGCAATGATAACTGATCATTATATGTCTATCTCCGGTGGTAACAAATCATTGAAATATTCTACTTCTGCAGGTTATCTTTACCAAAATGGTATCGTAAGAGGTAACAATGCGAAGAAGTTTACTTTCCGTAGTAATGTATCAGCTTCTTTCTTTGAAGATAAATTGAGATTGAATGTAAGCTTATCAACTCACCAGAGAACCAAGAACGACTTGGTAGATGGTGCTCATAGTGCGATTTACAGTTCTTATGTTGCTCCTCCGACTATCCGTATGACTTTGCCAGGTGTAGGTTACAACAATGCAGGTTATAGCTTTGGTGCAATGGATGCTGGTGGTTTTAACCGTACAAAGGAAACTCCGCTTACATTAAATGCATCTATTAATGCTACTTTGATGAAGGGTTTGAGTTTGAATTTGTATGGAGGCATCGACAATCATACTTCTGAAAACAAAAACTTCAAACCGACTGTACAGTTGTTTGGATTTAATGATGATGGTACAATGAGTACTCCACAACCTCGTGAATCATCGTTGCATTATGAACAATCTAAAACAACAACGTATGTATTGAACGGTCAGTTAAATTACAATACTGTCATTGCTAAGAAACACAATGTAAATTTGATGGCCGGTTATGAAATGCGTGAATATTCTTGGAATTGGCATTCTATGGACCGTAAAAATCTGACGGTTAACTTACCTGAATTCCCTGTAGGGGATCCAAAGACTCAGTTGAATGACAGTAAAGCACATGAATTGGCTTGGATGTCTTATTATGGACGTTTAAACTACATGTTCGATAACCGCTATATGTTTGAATTTAACTTGCGTTATGATGGTTCTTCTCGTTTTATTGACAAATGGGGTGTGTTCCCGTCAGTGTCTGGTGCTTGGCGTATCAGTGAAGAAAAATTCATGAAGAATGTGACTTGGTTGGATAACTTGAAACTTCGTTTGTCTTACGGCAAATTGGGTAACGAAAGTATCGGTCAGCAATATGCTGCATCTGATGAATTGAGTTTGAACGGTAAGTACAATTTCAACAACAGTTTGGTAGGTATGGCTGCTGTTACAAAATTAGCGAATAAGAAAACTTCTTGGGAATCATCAGAACAATACAATATCGGTCTTGACTTTGACATTTTCAAACGTGTATCAGCAACCATTGACTATTATATCAAAAACACAACTGATATCTTGATGCAGGTACCTGTTTCAGGAACTCTTGGTATGAGCACTGTTCCTTATCAGAATGCGGGTAAGATGCAGAATAGAGGTTTGGAAATGACAGTAAGATATAACGATCGTTTTGGTAAGGTGGGTACCCACTTCAGTGCTTCTGCTACTCGCGTATACAATAAAGTGCAGGACTTGGCTGGTAAGGATGAGTTGATTATGTCTGACCACATTTGGAGGGTCAATGAACCATTTAACTCTTTGTATGGTCTTCAAACAGAAGGTATCTACCAAAGCGAAGAAGAAATCAAAAACCACTTAATTTTCTCTAAAAATGGTACAGTTCTCAATCCATATATGGGCATGAAACCAGAACCGGGTGATATCCGTTTTGTGGACCAGTTGACTATCGATACCAATGGTGACGGTATTCCTGATACTCGTGACGGTGTAATTAATGAAGATGACAAAGTGATTATCGGTAATACATTCCCGAAATGGACATTCTCTGCAACGCTTGGTTTTGAATGGAATGGATTTGACGCTTCTATTTTCTTGCAAGGTGTGGCTGGTATGAAAGCATTGAATCAAGGTATTATCACTGTACCTTTCTTCGGTGGTGAATCAAATACTGGTGCATGGTATAAAGATAGATGGACTCCTGAACGTCCAAGTCAGACTGTACAACGCTTGTATTCAGAACCGGGACGTTCTGAAATTGTATCGGAATATTATTTGGAAGATGCTTCTTACATCAGATGTAAGAGTTTGGACTTAGGTTATACTGTTCCTAAAAAAGTCTTGAAGAAAGCATTTAAGAATACACCTTCTATTCGTGTATATGTATCACTCCAGAACTTGTTTACCATTACGGATATGCGTTATGGATTTGACCCTGAAAAGCCGTCACATTTAACTAACACATTGCAGTATCCACAGGCAAAAACTTATTCTTTCGGAGTTAATATGAAATTCTAATACAAAGAAATGATTATGAAAAATATAAATTACCTTTTTTTAGCATGTTTAATATTATTTAGCTCGTGTGATAGTTTCTTGGAACGTGAACCATTGGATTTTGTATCTCCTGATAACTATCTAGAAAATGAGAACCAGGCTGAGAAACTTCTGAATGGTGTATATGAATGTTTAATGAATCATACAGCGAATGCACGTTTGTTTCCGATTCATATAGCTACTATGACCGATGATGCTTTCGACCCTCAGCCTTGGCATGATACGACTGAATGGCCTCGTGGTCAAGGCAATGCAAACAGTGCTATGCCGAAATTGAAATGGGAACAGAATTATAAGGGTATTGCACGTGCCAATGTGTTTATTAACAGTGTGGCGTCTGCAGGATTCTCATCTAAGAATTTGCCTCGCTACATTGGTGAAGCTAAATTCTTGAGAGCTTGGTATTATACAGATTTGATTACCTTCTTCGGTGATGTACCTTTGGTATTGGAACCGGGTGACTTGACTAACAGCAAGCCGCGTCGTACACCGAAAGAATTAGTGGTGAGTCAGATTTTGAAAGACTTGGAAGAGGCTATTGCTACACTTCCTGTTGAGTATCCAGAAGATGCGCTGGGACGTATCACAAAGGGAGCTGCTATGGGACTGAAGTCACGTGTACTTTTGTATCAAGGTGACTGGGCAAATGCCGCTAGGGCCGCTAAGGATGTGATGGATTTGAATCAATATTTCTTGTTTCCAGATTATCAAGGATTGTTCTTGGAAGTAAACGAACGTGCTGCAGACTGTGAAATTATGATGAGACGTTGCTATACTCCTAAAATCGATCCATCTTATTTGTATTATCCGTTGGGAGAATGGCCTGCATTTGCACCGACTAAACAACTGGCTGATTCTTATTATATGAACGACGGTCTTCCTATTTCGAAATCGCCTAAATATGATGCTCAAAACCCTCACATGAATCGTGACCCGCGTTTCGCAGCTTCATTGTTCTATCCTGGATGCCAATACCTGAACTTTATGATCAAGGCTCCAGATCCAGAAGTCTCCAAGGATTCTATCCAGATTCCTTCTTGGTTACTTAACTCAACAGGTTATCGTTCGAAGAAACATTTCGATGGAACATTGACCAACGCTGAAGATGAAGGACGTGATACTTACTTTATGCGTTATGCCGAAATTCTGTTGAACTATGCTGAAGCTTTGAATGAATCGGAAGGGCCGGTGAAAGCAGTATATGATGCTATTGATGCTTTGAGAGATAGAGCACATACTACACGTTTGTCAACGGCAATGCCTAACTTGTCAAAAGATGCCATGCGTATTGAAATCAGAAACGAACGTCGTGTAGAACTTGCTTTTGAAGGTTTAAGATGGGCTGATATCCGTCGCTGGAAAATTGGTGAAGAAGTAATGGTAGATGCAAAAGGTCTTGATAACACTAAATTGAAAGCGGGCATGTATCCTGGCGATGGCAAAGGTGAAACAAAAGACTGGAAGTATGTAACGATTACTGTAGACCAAAGACAGTTTAATCCGAAGAGAGACTATTTGTGGCCGATTCCTCAATATGAAATGGATGCTAATGAAAATATGTTGCAAAATCCCGGGTATTAATAAAATTTGAAAACTATGAAAAGAAGTATATTATTTACATTTTTAGCATTGGCTACATGCCTATGGACTGGTTGTAATGATGATGAAGAATTGCCAGCAATGTCTCGTACGTCATTGAAGTCATATGGTCCTACTTTCTGTGAAGTGCAGAGTCGTTTGTATCTGACTGGCGGTTCAGATATCAAGAGAAGTGGTGCTTGTTGGGTGTTGAAATCCACAAAGGAATATGATGAAAAAGCACTTGAATTTGCAACTGTTGAAGATAATGTACAGGAGTTACCTATCAACAATCCTGATTTATACCGCATGCGTATAGAAGGCTTGCAACCTGATACAGTGTACTACGTTCGTTTCTTTGCAACCAATGATGAAGGAACTTTCTATAGTTATCCGGTTCGTGTTCCGACCACAAAGATTTATAATGATAAAGTATTTGTGGAAATGGGTAAATTTATGATGGGTAGTGCAGCTGGTAAGGTTGATGAAATGCCTATACATGAAGTGGAATTTGAACATAGCTTCTATATTTCAAAGAATGAAATCACGAATGCTGAATATTGCGAATTCTTGAATGAAAATGAAGTAGGTGCTGATGCCACTGTGAATGGTGACCAATGGATCAATTTGAAAGATCCTACTTGCCAACTTTCTCATGATGGTTCTAAGTTTGTAGTAAAGGCTGGAACTGATCAACTTCCTGTTGTTTGCGTCACTTGGTTTGGTGCACAGGCATTCTGCGAGGAAAGTGGCGGTAACCTTCCTACTGAATCAGAATGGGAATTCGCAGCGAACAGTGGTTTGTTGAAAATGGGAACTGTTTATGCTGGAAGTGCCACAGCTTCTGAAGTGGGTTGGTTTAATGAATCTGTTTTGCATCAAGGCGGAATGAAAAAAGCCAATGGTCTTGGCATCTTCGACATGTCTGGTAATGTGGCTGAATGGTGTCATGACTGGTATTCTGATAAGGCTTATGAAGATGCTCCAGAGAAAGATCCTCAAGGTCCGAAATCTGGTAGTAAGAAAGTCGTTCGTGGTGGTGCATATAATCAAGCTCCTGTAACTATTACTGGACGTGATGCTCAGCAACCAACAACTGCTTCTCCTTATATTGGTTTTCGAGTGGTTAATAAAATTTAATAAACATGAAAAAGATACTTTTAAGTTTAATAATAGCAGGTTGCCTCTTCGCATGTGACGATGAAACGCTAAACCCGATTGTTCAGCCAATCGCTCAAACGAGTGAGCCTATGTATATTACAAGTACTACCGCTACTTTGGTTGGTAATGTATTGACCGGTGGGGGCACTGTACAAGAACGTGGTTTCTACTATACAGAATACACTTACGATATGAAGGTTTCCGATTATACTCCGATTACTTTGCAGCAGGAGGTGATGAAGGGAACCCGGGTCATGTGTGCTCAAGACAGTGAATTCAGCTATTCTTTAGAAAATTTGGAAGGAGATACTGATTATTATTACTTGGCATATGCACGCACAGAGAAGGGTATTTCTTACGGTGATCCTGTGTTGTTTGCAACAAGTGATGGAGATGTCATTCCTGTACTTTCTATCATTGAAACTGTGAAAGATGAAGTAAACAGAAATGTGATAATCAAAGCTAATATTGATGCTCCTGGTGGTGCACCGATTGAAGAAATGGGTCTCGTATGGAGTAAAGAGGTAACTCAACCTACTATTGAAAATGGTACAAAAATCAATATTGATGTTGTGTTGAGTGCTTTTGAAATAAGTCTTTCTGATCTGGTTACGTTTACGAAGTATTACTATCGAATCTTTGCAAAGAATAAATACGGTGTAGGTTATTCAGAACCGATGATGGTAATGTTCGTGGGTGATAAGTTTACTGACCCGCGTGATAAAAATACATATAAGATCAAGCAGTATGGTAATTGTATTTGGATGGTAGAAAACTTCCGTTATGTTCCAGCTGACCGTTTGAGCAAGGGTATTTGGGTACAAGGTTACAATGGTTCTAGCGCTGAAGAAGCTATGCAGTCAGAAAATTATGCCGTTTACGGCTGTTTGTACGATTATCAAACAGCTAAGGATCTTGCTCCTGCAGGATGGCACCTTGCAACTGACGCAGAGTGGAATGAATTGGAAAAATTGGCAGGTGTGTCAGAAGAACTCTTGATGAAAGAAGAAGACTGGCGAGGTAACAGCAATGACAGACTAAAAGCTGACACTTGGCAAGGTAATGGTAATTGGTCTAATGAACTTGGATTCAATATTCACCCGGGTGGTAAACAATGGTGCGGTGGTGCATTCCAAGACTTTAAACAGGCGGGACTTTATTGGACTTCAACAATGAATGATCATCGTGCTGATGGTGCTTTGCAACCGTTCTTCAGATGGTTCTCTGGCGGTCCAGCAACTGGACGTTTCAGTAACTTCCCTGAATGTGTAGGTATGTCTGTAAGATATGTTATGGATTAAAATGAAGGTTAATGAGATCATGGTCCGAGGTTAAAATCGAATCATGATCTGAAACCTGAGTGATTTAAAAAAGAAATTGCGAATTAACAATTAATACATTGTTTAAATTATGAAATTCAAATATTTAAGTTTGTGTCTCTGCTTGTCACTCTTTGCATGTAGTGATGATGAGAATATCCTACCGGAAGAAAAACCTGCAGTTCCGCAAGGTGAGCCTATGGAAGATACTCCGATTGTACAAAAAGATTATATTTCTAATTCCAACTTGTGGATGGGCCCTTCTCTCTCTAATGATGGTTTTGTAGTAGAAGTGGAAATGGGTGCTGAAAGTTCTGTACGTAGCACAGAAAGAACTAAAAAATCTATTGAACATTATAACATGGGAGTTCACCAATCTCCGCTTCCTGAGATTAAAGCTGCTGAATGGGGATATACCGTGTTAAATCTTCCCACAGGTCAAACAGATGGTTCAGGTAGAGTAATTGATAATATTTACTTGGATAACAAGGCTTCTATTAATGATAGAAAGACGGCTTTGGAAACTATTATGCAATTTGTGAAAAAGCAGTATCGTGTAGAAGACAGTAATACACCTTGGTATTCAATGAATGGTCACCATTGTTGGCATCATTATGCCGGTGCTTCCGGTGCTACCGTTTTAGCCAGCGAAATTGGTGAAAACATTCACGGATATCAATTGCACATTGCAATGAATCGTGGTGCAGCTAGACAATATAGCAAACCTTGGGCTATCGACTTCTCTTCATGGCATGGACCCTCTATCTTGGACTATAGCAAAAGCAAAATCTGGAAAGAATATAGCGGCCCGAAACACGGACACTCTATTAATTTGGTGGAACGTTCGATGTTGATGAGTTATATGGCTGGTGCCGACGGTGTAGTAGCAGAAGGTGGTGGTGCCATCTGTTTCTATGATGATATTACTGCTGACGACTGCTATAAACTTTCTCCTTATGGAAAAGTATTTCAGAAGTTGTATCAGTTCTCTAAAACACATAGCAATGTAGGTATTACATATACTCCGTTTGCTGTATTGTTGGATCAGTTCCATGGAATGGACCGTCAGCCAACAGGACAACAAGTATTCGGAAAATTCGGATACAACCAAGGCGATATGGAAACCTTTAATTTGATTGAAACACTTTGGCCGCAAACTTTCTCCGTTGAGAAAAACGGTAATGAAATAGGTTCTATGGTAAATAGCAAGTATCCGGATGCTGTTGACTTCTTGTTGCAGGGAGCTTCTCTCAATATACTGAAGACATACAAAGCTGTAATGTTGAGCGGAGACATTACGCTGACTCCTGCTCAAATAGCCGATCTTAGATCTTATGCAGCAGATGGAGGTGTAGTGTTGGCATCAAACAGACACTTAGACCAGTTGGCTTTCAATGGAACAGGTGATACTGCTATCCGTGAAGAAAAAGTGGGTAAAGGTAAAATTGTAGGTTTCGATCCGAGTGCTTTGAAAGATATTCTTGATAAGTATTTGAGAAAGATGTTGCCTATCGAAATAGAAGGTGATGTAGAATATTTCGTAAACGTATCAGACGGCGCTTTCTATGTTACTTTGATTAATAATGATGGTGTAATGAAAGCTCCGAAAACTCCGGTTCAGTTTGACAGCTCAAAACGTAAAGACATTGTGATTCATTACAAAGCTAAAAACACTATTCAATCAGTTGACGAGCTTTGGAATTCACGTAAAGTGTATGTTGAAGGCAGGACTATCAAGTTTAGAATGTTGCCGGGTGATTGCTATATCTTGAAAATTGCGTCAGTGTAATCATAGGTATCTATAACTTGATATAGACAAATGTAAATCAATTTTGTAGATGGATAATTTTAAAAAGAGGGTGTGCACTTCATGAAGTGCACCCCAAAAGTTAGACAAAAAACTTTTGGGGTGCATTCTTTATGAAA
>OHAA01001808.1_pt1 | contig 11958 bp, 6 predicted proteins | sample 1606051 | NCBI WGS metagenome assembly OHAA01 (sample SAMEA3541493, study PRJEB24748) | human gut metagenome | biome: human gut; feature: human-associated habitat; material: faeces | place: China | collected 2012
CTGCCGCACCTCGCTCGCCGTATCGGCACTTAGAATTATGCGGTATTGCCATAAAGATTTGTAGGGCGCGATGCCCTATCGCGCCGCGGAGAAACGTAAATCCATCCACCGCAAACCTGTAAACGATCTGTAGAGGACGATGCCTGCATCGTCCCGCATACTGAGCTGCAACCATGGTATACTGTCATCAACATCCTATCTCCCCGCCGCGCGTTTTTGTTTTCCACAAGAAGCCCCTCTGTTTGTGGAAAACCGTTCAGATTCTTTTCACTTTTCCCTGTCGTTACGCGGTCTGCATTCCTGTTTTTGCCCACAAACTGCCCTTGTTCACGCAAAGTTTACCGGAATTTCCAGCTATTTCATGCCTTGTTCATCCGCAGTTCATTTTTGTTCTTCATGATAGAATCTATCGGGGGCCCCTATTACCGCCCCCAACTGGAGGAATTGTTATGCACGAAACCCAACAGCCGCGCGACCCCAAAAAGACGACCGGCATTGTATATGCCGTGATCCTTGTGGTGTTGCTGCTGCTCAATTTCTGGGCCTTCCCCGCCATGATGAAAGGCCAGGTCAAACAGGTCGATTACGGCACCTTCCTGAACATGCTCGAAGGCGGCGAACTGAGCACCGTTGAAATTCAGGATCAGCAGATCTACTTTGTGGACAAAAACGATACCACCTACTGCACCAACTCCATTGCGCAGGACCTGCAGCTGGTCAACCGGTTGGAAAGCGCCGGCGTTTCCTTTGGCAAGGTGTACAACCAGACCACCTGGGTGGATACCCTGCTGGGCTGGGTCATCTCGCTGCTGCCCATGATCATCCTGATCGTCTGGTTCAACCGCATGATGCGCAAGCGGGTCGGTGAAATGACCGGCGGCGCCAACAGCATGATTTTTGGCGGCGGCAAATCCGGTGCCAAACAGTATGTCGTTGAGGATGGCAAGTCCATCAAATTTGCCGATGTTGCCGGTGAGGACGAAGCCAAAGAGAGCCTGCAGGAAATCGTTGACTTCCTGCATAACCCCAAGCGTTACGAGGATATCGGTGCCAAAATGCCCAAGGGCGTTCTGCTTGTCGGCCCCCCGGGCACCGGTAAAACCCTGCTGGCCCGCGCTGTTGCCGGCGAAGCCGGTGTTCCCTTCTTCTCCATTGCGGGTTCTGAATTTGTCGAGATGTTCGTCGGCATGGGCGCTTCCAAGGTGCGTGACCTCTTCAAACAGGCCAACGAAAAAGCCCCCTGCATTGTCTTTATTGATGAGATCGATACCATCGGCAAAAAGCGTGACGGTGCTTCCGGTATGGGCGGCAACGATGAACGCGAGCAGACCCTGAACCAGCTGCTGACCGAAATGGACGGGTTTGACGCCGCCAAGGGTGTTATCATTCTGGCCGCCACCAACCGTCCTGAATCCCTTGACCCCGCTTTGACCCGCCCCGGCCGTTTTGACCGTCGTGTGCCCGTGGAGCTGCCCGACCTGAAAGGCCGCGAAAGCATCCTGCGCCTGCACGCTCAAAAGGTCAAAATCGGCCCCGACTGTGACTTTGCCGTGGTTGCCCGCATGACTCCCGGTGCTTCCGGTGCCGAGCTGGCCAATATCATCAACGAAGCCGCCCTGGGCGCTGTGCGCCACCACCGCATGGCCGTTACCCAGTACGACCTGCAGGAAGCCGTGGATACCATCCTGGCCGGTGCCCAGAAAAAGAATAAGATCCTGAGCGACAAAGAAAAGTGCATCGTGGCCTACCACGAAGTCGGCCATGCCATGGTTGCCGCCCTGCAGAGCCATTCCGCCCCCGTGCAGAAAATCACCATTGTGCCGCGCACTTCCGGCGCGCTGGGCTTCACCATGCAGGTAGAGGACGGCGACCACACCCTGATGACCAAGGAAGAGATCCTGGCCAAAATTGCCACCATGACCGGTGGCCGTGCCGCCGAAGAAGTGGTGTTCAACTCCATCACCACCGGCGCATCCAACGATATCGAGCAGGCTACCAAGATGGCCCGCGCCATGATTACCCGCTACGGCATGACCGACGACTTTGACATGGTTGCCCTGGAAACCGTGAACAACGCCTACCTGGGCGGCGATGCCAGCCTGGCCTGCAGTGAGCGCACAGCCGCCACAGTGGACGATAAGGTCGTGGAAGTCGTCAAGCAGCAGCATGAAAAAGCCAAACAGATGCTGATTGAAAACCGCGGCAAGCTGGACGAGATCGCCAAGTACCTGTACGAGAAAGAAACCATCACCGGCGAAGAGTTCATGCGCATCCTGACCGCTGTTCCCCAGCTGCCCACCGGTGCCGTGGAACAGTAAAGGCAACACCGCACAATTCCCGCCTGACGGCTTAAGCACCGATACGGCGGCTGCGGCACGGCATCTGCGTTGCCAAAATGCTCGATAATACACAAAGTATTATCTGCGCTTTTGGCTTAGCAGCTGCCGTGCCTCGCTCGCCGTATCGGCACTTAGAATTGTGCGGTATTGCCTAAAATCTCCGCTCTGCGCGTTTTCTTTGTAAAATAACGGTGCCCCCGCCCTATGCAGTTCATTTACCGCACGGGCGGGGGCGTTTTGTTGTCATTCCGTAGGGGCGCACACCATGCACCCATCCGTTTTATATCATCACACTACAGCGCTACACCATGTAATAGCGCCATTTTATGGCCAGCCGTTACCCATTTGTAGGGGCCGCTGCTCACCTCTTTCCGAAAAACGCAATAAAAATGCTGTCTTTCTCCACATCAGGGGAAGGCAGCATTCTTCTTTATCCGTTCAGATCTTCGCCGTTGCTGGCAATCACATTTTTATACCATCCAAAGGACTTTTTCCTGTGCCGTGCCGCCGCCCTATTCGAGTACCGGGAAAAGCACCAGTGATCCTGCCGGGCTTTATTTTGCCTGTGCGCTCTCTGGGAAGATGATCTTGTTCACAAAGAAGAAGATCACCATGGAAATGCCGCCATTGAGCACGGTGGTGCCAATGTTGTAGATGAAATCCGGCACCAGCAGGCCCGCAACCGCCACCCACACGCAGTTGATGGAGTTGACGATGCAGGTGATCAAGCAGAACGCCACCACATACCAGGCGATCTGCTTGGCCAGGTTGCCCTTGCTGCGGAACACAAAGTTGCGCTGGATGGGAAAGTTTATGCATTCTCCCACCACCATGGCAACCATGTAGGCGCAAAAGTACGGCAGACCGCCATGGGCGGAATCATACCCCAGGATGTTCCACTGGAAGGTTTCGCCAAACAGCGTGACCGGGATGCCTGGCCAGCCAAAATCCACCACCGGCAGGCTGCTGAACGCCGCCGGCAAAAATTGCAGCAGCAGGTATTTGAACACCGTAACCAGGTTGGATACGATCACAAACAGTCCGCCTTCGCGCACCCACTTGGCTGCGGCGGGGTGTTTTGCCGCAAAATTATTCCATAGCTGCATAAATAGCCCCTCTCTTTCCTCAGCTGTTGCGCAGGCGCTGTTCCAGCTGTGCGTTCAGTACCAGGTTTTTCACGGCTTCTATGATCACCCGCACAAGGCCGATGATCCAGAATCCCTGTAATTCCATCACAATGCCATCCACCATGCCCATGCTGATGGCACCGCTGGTCATTTTGGCCAGGGCACGTAGCGGCATGTTATACTGGAACAGCACATTCAGGTCCGGCTTGCCGCGCTTGTAGCTGGCGTTCAGCAGTGCGGTAAGCACCAGCCAGATCAGCCAGCCCAGCGGGCTGCGGCTGTGGTTCAGCTCGCCCAGGGTCATGTTGCGGTCAATTTTAACTTTTCCCTGCTGCACCGGGCGGCCCAGCAGGGTGGCCCATTCGTCATCCGGCACGCTCTGCACCTTGCCGCTGGTATAGTGCGGCAGATGCTTGCCCGCATAGGGGTTGGGTGCGCCGGTACCGGTCACTTCCACCACGGCGGTCAGGCGGATGTCCGTACTGGACGCGCCGACCCGCAGCTCATAGCTGCCGCCTTCCACTTCCCAGCTGTCGGTCTTGGTGTTCCAGTAGCGGAATGCCTTGTCGTCCAGCGGGATGGTCACGGTCTTGCTTTCGCCGGGCTGCAGCTGCACCTTGGCAAAGCCTTTCAGCTCCTGTGCGGGGCGGAACACTTCTGCCCCGGGTTTTGCCACATACAGCTGCACGATCTCTGCTCCGGCGCGCTTGCCGGTGTTGGTTACGGTCAGGGTCACGCCATTGGACGCAGCCTGCAAATTGCTGTAGGCAAAGCTGGTGTAGCTTAACCCATAGCCAAAGGGGAATGCCACCGGCACACCGGCGGTCTGGTAATAGCGGTAGCCGACATACAGCCCCTCGCGGTACTGCACCATGCGGCCCGGCCCGGCAAAGTTATCCTTGGCGGGGGTATCCGCATAGGCGTTGACCCAGGTTTCGGCCAGCTTGCCGCTGGGGTTCACTTTGCCGGTCAGCACATCCAGCATGGCGCCCGCCCCCGCCTGGCCGCCCAGCGCACCATACACCAGGGTACGGCAGTGTTTGAGCCACGGGGTTTCCAGCGAAGCCCCTGCGCTGAGCACCACAACGGTGTTGGGGTTGGCCTGCTGCACAGCCTTTAACAGTTCGATCTGGTTGTCCGCAAGGTTCATATCGCCGCGGTCCAGACCCTCACTTTCCTTGATTTCATCCAGCCCCAGGCAGAGCAGCACCACTTCGGCCTTTTGGGCCAGAGCTACAGCCTCGGCCTGTTTGGCGGCATCCGGTTTGCCCTGGCGGTCAAAGCCGAGAGCAAAGCCCACGCTGGCCAGGCCGCTCTCTTTCAGGCAGTCCAAAAAGGTATCCACCTTGATGGAGTTGACCGCGCTGGAGCCAGCGCCCTGGTACCGCGGTGTCTGGGCAAAGTCGCCGATCACGGCAACTTTTGCGCCCTCGGCCAGCGGCAGCAGGTCGTTCTCATTTTTCAGCAGCACAATGCTTTCGGCTGCGGCGCGGCGGGCCAGGGCATGGTGAGCGTCCGCATCAAAGGTGCGGCTGTGGGACTGCACGGCGGCATGGGTATCAAACACCAGCGTCAGCAGCTCGTCCAGCCGGGCGTCCACATCCGCTTCGGTAATTTTGCCGCTCTGCACAGCCTGCATCAGCTCGCGCACCGCGTCCCCGCCGGGGGCGGGCATTTCCAGCGTGGAGCCGTTCTGCACGCCCAGGGCATGGTCATTGCTGCCGCCCCAGTCCGTTACCACAGCGCCGTCAAAGCCCCACTCCCCGCGCAGGATGTCCATTAACAGGTGGCGGTTCTCGTTGGCGTAAGTTCCGTTGATGAGGTTATAGCTGCTCATGATGGTCTTGGGCTTTGCTTCCTTGACCACGATCTCGAATCCGGTCAGGTACAGCTCCCGCAGCGTGCGTTCATCCACCACAGAATCCGACGCCATGCGGCGCAGTTCCTGGCTGTTGACGGCAAAGTGCTTGGGGCAGGCCGAAATACCGTTGGACTGGATGCCCCGTACATAGCTCGCGGCCATTTTGCCGGAAAGATACGGATCCTCGGAGAAATACTCAAAATTGCGGCCGCAGAGGGGGCTGCGCTTGGTGTTCAGGCCCGGCCCCAGCAACACGGCAACTTCCTGCGCGGCGGCTTCTTCGCCCATGGCCTGGCCGATCTGCTCGCCCAGGGCGGGGTCCCAGCTGCACGCCACAGTGGCTGCCGTGGGGAAGCAGGTGGCCGGAACACTGGGGTTCAGCCCCAGATGATCCGCCGCGCCCGCCTGCTTGCGCACACCGTTCGGGCCATCGGATAGGGTGATGGACGGGATATTATTTTTCGGCAGTGCACGGGTCCCAAAGGTAGTAGCGCCCGAAAGCAGCGCACATTTTTGTTCAAGCGTCAAAGCTTGCAGTTGTTTCTTTTGCATAAGGTGGTTCCTTTTCTTAAAAACAGCCTTGCGGCCCACCGCACAACCGCGCAAAGTCGGCGGCGATGGACCGCAGGGCAGCCGCACAGCTTACAAATTACACTTTACTGTGCCTTTTTCTTCTTGTAGCTTTTGAAGGTGAGAACTTCCAGCACGACCAGTAGTACAGCCAGCAGCACGTTGACCACGATCATAGCGGTACGCCAGATGGGGGTGGAAACAGTGTTGGCGGGGTCGTAAACGCGGGAGTTGACCACGGTGTACATGATGTTCTTGCAAGCCTGACGCATAGCCTTAACACTGGTAGCACTGGTGGTATCGGTCAGGTGGTTGGTGGCAACGTCGTAGTTCTTCAGCATCAGGTCGCAGCCGTTGCGGATGGCAATATCTGAATCCATGTAGTCAGTGAAGTGGAAGCCGTCGGTGATGACCATACCGCGGAAGCCCCACTCGCCGCGCAGCACGCCGTTCAGCAGTGCATTGCAGGCACCGGCCCACTGGTTGCCAATATAGTTCCAGCTGGACATGACGGCCTTGCAGCCGCCCACCTTGGCGCTGATCTCGAAGGGACGCAGGTAGATCTCGCGGATAGCCTGCTCGTCAGCCCAGGTGCAGAGCAGCTTGCTCTGGTTGATCTGCTGGTCGTTCAGGGCAAAGTGCTTCATGTAAGCGTAGACGCCGTAGCTCTGGGCACCGGCAATGGAGCTGGCACCGATGTAACCGGCGAGGACGCTGTCCTCAGAGTAATATTCGAAGTTACGGCCGTCAAAGGCGGAACGGTGGCCGTTCATGGCGGGGGCGTACCAGCCGGTGACGTTCATCTCGCTGGCCATGCGGCCGATGCTCTCGCCGTAGCGGCGGGCCAGGTCGGTGTTGAAGGTGGAAGCGATGATGATCTCGGACGGGAAGCCAATGGAAGAAACGCCGGTAAAGTTGTTGTTGATGGCAGCGGGGCCGTCGCAGTCGATGGTCGCGTACTTGTCAACGCTGGCCTCGGCCTTGGTCTGGTAGCCGCCCAGTGCGATCAGGTCGTCCATCTCGGTGACGGTCATCTGGTCGAGCAGGGTATCCCAACGCTCGTCGTCGTAGTCAGCACCGCGCAGGTCAGCCAGCTTCAGGCCGTTGTTGGTACCGGTAACGGGCATCTCATCGTTGGGGTCGTTGAAGTCCTCAGGGGTCCAGTTGTGGTCGTTGTACAGGGTGCTCATGCTTTCCTCAGACATGGTATAGTCAGAGGGAGCAGCAACAGCTTCGGCATAGTTGGCGAAGTGATCAGCACGGGACAGGGTGACGAGCTTGTCGTCAGCGAAGTCGAACTTGGTGGTAGCAGCCTCGGCATCGGTGCTGCGGGGGTTGGACTCGTCATAGACGATGGTGGAAGCGACATTGTAGGTCTTGGAATCCAGCACCGTGTGGGAATCCTCGTTGATGCTGATGATATAGTCGCCCTCTTCCAGCACGTAGCAGCCCTTGTCCTTGCTGTCAAAGCTGGCCATGTCCTCGGTGTTGAAGGTCAGGGTCAAGGTCTGGGAAGCGCCCGGCTCAATGGAGTCGGTCTTGCCGAAGGTGACGAGGTTGGCGGAAGCCTTCTCAATGCCGCCATCGGTGTACGGCGGGTTGAAGTAGACCTGCACGGCGTCCTTACCGGCCACACTGCCGGTGTTGGTGACGGTGACATCCAGAGTGATGGTGCCGTCAGCCTCGGTCATGGAGTCGATTTTCTGGGTAAAGGTGGTGTAGGACAGGCCGTGGCCAAAGGGATACTGCACGGTCTTGTCATAGTCGATCAGGCCCTCGGCAGCTGCAGTCTCGTAGAACTTGTAGCCAACGTAGATGCCCTCAACATAGTTGACGAAGTGCGGGGGAACCAGCTTTGCATCACCGCCAGCCTGGCTGGCAACGGTGTAACCAACGGAATCCGCATTGGTGTAAGCAAAGTCGCCGATGTTGTTGAAGTAAGGAGCTGCGGTCAGGTCATAGACAAAGGTGTCAGCAGAGTGGCCGGAGGGGTTGACCTCACCGGCAACAATCTCGCCCAGAGCGTTGAAGCCAGTCTGACCGGTGCCGGGGCACCAAATGACGCTCTTGATCTGGGGGTAATCATTCACGAAGCCCATTTCCAAAGTATTGGCACCATTGTAAACCAGCACAACATTAGCAAAGTTTTTGGTGACCATATCAATCATGTTCTTTTCTGTTTTGGTCAGAGAAAGATAATGCTGGCCGGGTTCGAAATCATTATACTCGGTAGAGTTTTCAGTGTAGTTGAGTCCATCCATGTTAGTGGGCAGGTCAGCCATTTCGCCACCAACGCGGCTGATGACGACCATCGCAGTGTCAGAGAAAGACTTGGCGTTGTCGATCAGCTCCTGGGTGTAGCTGGCGGCGGTGGGCTCGGGCAGGGTCCAGTTATGGTTGCTGTAACCCAGCGCCGGGCGCTCGGCGCAGTAAGCGGTGTAGAAATCGCTCAGCTCGGTGTTGGTGTTGATGCCCGCGTTGTGCAGGCCATCCAGCAGGCTGACGGTGGGACGGTCGGCAGAGATCGCGCCGGCGCCGGTGCCGCCGTAGACAGGGCCGACAGAAGCCCAGCCAAAGACGTTCAGGTTGCTGCCGGACGCGAGGGGCAGTTCGTTGTCATCGTTCTGCAGCAGGACGATGCCTTCCTCGGCAATCTCGGTGCACAGGGCGTTGGCCTCTGCACCAGATTCTTCGGTGATAGTGCCGTTGCCGGTGACCAGATCGAGCATGGTGCTCATGGGGCCAAAGGCAACCAGGTTGAGCATGATGCCGAAAGCCAGCAGCACGGCCAGGCCGGACTGGGCGCGCACCATGAATTTGGTGGGCTTGGCCAGTTTCTTGTTGACCGCCATAGCGATCAGTACGATAATGGCGGCGGCAACCACAACGCCAAAGAAGATAAGCTACGGGATGCAGTTATTGACCACGTCGGCAACGTCGTCCAGGCTGACGCCCATGTTTGCCAGGGTAAGAAGCAGGGTGTTCATTGTTTTCCTCCTTTTATTGTGCCGCCCTCCGGATGGCAGCTGACGGGATTTCCGCTTTCATTGATGATATTGTACCAAAACAATTTTCTTTCGGCTCATTTTTTGCACAAACTGTTGTTTCCGTTGCATGTTTTGCAAAAGTTTCAAAAACATTTCATTTTTTGTTGTGCATCTCTCACAAAGCATCTCGACCCTGTTTTGTGCACCCCGCCCAAACACCAAAAATGGCCGGGTGCCTTATCCTAGACCCCCAGCCATCCATTCAGCTTTTCTGCGGCAGCAATACCCTTAACGTAAACCACTCATTTTCCCAGTGCAGGGTCATGGTGCCGCCGCGCTTTTCGGCGGCGGCGCGCACACCGCGCAGGTCGCTGCCGCCATGGGTGTTGCGGCGCGGCAGGCCGTCCGCGCCCAGCTCCACTTCCTGCGCGCAGTAGTTTTCAAACCGCAGCATCACAAAGCCGTTCTGGGCGTACACCGCCACCCGGATCAGCCGCTTTTCGTGGTCGGACTCGGTCTCCATGCTCTCCGTTGCGTTGTCCAGCGCCGTGCCCACAATCGTGCAGATTTCCCCTGTTTCCAAAAAGTCCAGCAAATGCCCGTCCGCCACGCAGGTCATCGTGATGTGGTGCTGCTGGCAGTACAGGCTTTTGGCCGTCAGCAGGGTGTCCAGCACCGGGTTGCCGGTCTTGTTCTCCGCCTCGTACTGGCGGATGCCGCTTTCCATGGCCGCCAGCGCCACATCCTGCTTGGCGTGGTCCCGCTCCGCCCGGATGGCCGCAATCTGCATTTTCAGCTCGTGGTAGCGCCGGTTGATCAGGCGGATGTTCTCCTTGCTCTGCTTGTACTGCTCGTACTGGCGGTGCAAAACGCCGTCCAGCTCCGCCAGCTCGCTGTGCAGGGCGGCTTCGCGCAGCTGCTCGTGCTGCACCGTCAAAATCAGCACCCCGGCCAGGTCCACCAGCGTGCGGATGTAAAACATGTTCATGTTGGCTTCGCTGCCGTTGGCAAAGCTCAAATTGCTCACGGCAAATGCGGTCAGCGCCATGACCACCGCCACAAAAGTTCCTGCGGGCGTTATTTTCAGCTTCCCGGCCGGGCCGGGGCGGCGGTTCTCCACAAAAAGCATCGCGGCAAAAATGCCGCCGTACACCGCCGCCAACAGCAGCAGCGAAAGCGGCTCCGCCCCACCGCGCTGCGGCCACAGCACGCAGTGCAGCTGCCATTCCACGCTGGCCGCCAGCTCCGCCAAAATAAAGGCTCGCGCGCACACATAACCCGCTTCCAGCAGCGTAATGCTGCGTGTGACCCACAAAAACAGCAGCATGGAAAGAATCGCCATTGCCATGCAGGGAATCCACCACGCCAGCGGAACTTCCCCCGTGGCCTGCAAAAACGCCCCCAGCAGCACCGCCCAACCGGCTTCCACGCCCCAGATCACGCGCTGGTTCATCCGCGGCGGCAGTCTGTGCGCATACAGCAGCACCGCCAGCACTTCCGCCAATGCGGTGTACAGGCGGGGGATATCCGGCAGTGTCGTCATTGGCCCGCACCCCCAATGTAATCCGCCAGCTCCGCCATAAAGGCCTTGCGCCGCGGGCGGCTGATCTGCAGCGCATACGGACCAACCTGCACCATATCCTGCTGCACGCCGGAAACCTGCGCCAGATTGACCAGATACCCGCTGTTGCACCGTGCAAACGCCCGGCCCACCAGCTTTTCCTCATAGTTTTTCAGGGTGCCCGGCACCACAAAATTTTCTTTTTCGGTGTAAAAATGTACCTTGTGGCCTTCGCTTTCCAGGTAATAAATTTCCGCCGCGTCCAGCCGCCGCATGCCGCCGTCCACCGCCACAGCCAGATAATGCCGCTCCCGCTTTTCCAGCTGCCCCAGCGCCTTTTGCAGCTGCTGCGAAAACGCAAAGTAGGGCACCGGTTTCAGCACATAATCCAGCGCCCCAACAGCATATCCGCGGATGGCATACTGCGCCATGTTGGTAATGAACACGATCAGCACCCCGCCGTCCCGCTCCCGAATGCGGCGGGCGGTCTCCATGCCGTCCAGGTGCTTCATCTCCACATCCAGAAAGATGATGTCGAACTGCGGGCGGTAATCTTCCAGAATCTCCATCCCATCCGCAAACTCCGTTACCTCAAACGGCGTGCCGTACTGCCGGGTGTACCGCTGCACATACCCCGCCAGCTGTTCCCGCACCGCCGCCTCGTCCTCCACAATCGCAATCCGGGTCATCTGCTGCTCCCCTTTCTCAACACCACACTGCGGCCCCGCACAGTCCACACCTGGTGCGGTTTCTTAAGGTGTATCTGAAAACAAAGAAAATGACGGATATTTCGCAAACACAAGCAGGATGTAAGGCAAAGAGCCGCAGGAATCTTTTGTGGATTCCAAGGACTTTTAACGCAAAATCCCGCTGCGTTTGTAGAAATAAACGATATTTTCGACTTTTCAGCTGTACCATAGATTGTTTTTAGTATAGCACATACAACCATACACAGCAAATGCGGGGTGGAGCAGTTTGTTTGCCCTCAAAGCGTTTTGTCGGTCGGGGCTGCCAGACCAGGCCAGCCCTGGCATGTCACAAATATACAGGTTCATTGCGAATTGTGCCTGTGTGCTGCAAGTGACGGAGCAATAAATCAGCGGGAAAAGCATCACGGAAATCGATGCGCATCTTGAAACCACTGCTCTGCCGGAAAAGCTTCCTGCACCTTGCCGTTTGTGCGCTCCGCCCCCTTTCTGCCATCGTTGACTATTTCTGCCTTTAGTATATAGATCAACAAAAAAACGCCTCACACTTTCGTGTAAGGCATTCTTTGGTGCACCATTAGTGGGTGCATTAAGAATTCAGTCCGGTCCGCTTGTCGGCCTGTAAGGCCTCCATTTTGCTTCGCAAAACCGCTCGTGCGGTTGTACGAAGCGCGCGGCGTACATTGTTCGCTCCCCGCTTTCGCTCACGCTTAATCGTGGCCCCTGCCCACAAACCCGCAGCCATTTTTAACGACCAGTCCCCGCGAGACGAACACGAGCGCTTGCGCGAAGTGCGAGTCCGTCCC
>OHAA01001819.1_pt1 | contig 11925 bp, 10 predicted proteins | sample 1606051 | NCBI WGS metagenome assembly OHAA01 (sample SAMEA3541493, study PRJEB24748) | human gut metagenome | biome: human gut; feature: human-associated habitat; material: faeces | place: China | collected 2012
TCCGGTCTTATTTTCTCCGGAAGGAATTCATACACCGCTTCTCAGGAAGCTTGGGAAGCTGTGAAGGAGATCGCCAAGAAGGAGCTCTCCAACAAGCGCCTGTACGTCGTGGATGCTTTCTGCGGCGCCAACAAGGTGCTGAAGTAAGATTCAATAGCGAGATCAAAACTGCTTGTATCACACTAAATCCCATTGATACAGCAATCGCACCAAAAGAAAAAGACACAGATAAATAGCCTAAAGCAATTGGTATTCCATTTTTCATTCCTCTTTTTATTTCTTTCATAACGTGTCCATTATACAAAAATATCCTCGATAACTCTACAATTACCGAGGAATATTTTAGGCAAATTTTTCAACAATTGGTTTTGATACCAATTTATTCCATGTACTAATTAAGGGACCTGTACCAAACATTAAAATAATTGTCGCAATTCCTAATGGTCCACCTGTAATAAACCCAATTAAAACACAAACAACATCTGTCATAATACGGCATACTGGATAAGATGGTGACATCACATCTGCCATATAAATAGATAAAGCATCATAACATCCAGTTCCAAGATCTGATGTGATATATAAAGAGCATCCAAGTGTAACAAATAAAATACCAATCGCTAAAACCACGAATTTCATTGGTAATGAAAATGGTATAACATCCGGTGAAGAAACATTAAATAATTGACAATAAACATTATTAAAGAATTGTACAAAGAAACCAAGTAAAAACATATTAATAATGGCACCAATATTTAAATATTTTAAATTACTTCTACTTAATAAAATTAAAATTAAAAATAAGATTGCATTAACACTTCCTTGAAAAACACCTAAAGGTATATTTAATAAACTACTGATTCCTGTTGTCATTGATGTAAATGGATCAATTCCCATTTGTGATATACGACATGTTGAAACACCTATAGCGATAATAATATTTCCAATTAAAGAAATAGTTGCTAGTTTGATTGAAAACTTAAATTTCATACTTTCACCTCTTTCAAAAGTATTATACTTATTTTTTAATCTTTGAATTTTATTTTCAAAATACGAAAAACTATCTCAAAAATGAGATAGTTTTATAAATCATAAAAATCATTTCTGTATTGATTATAAGAAGAAGGAGAAAGAGTAAGATCCAGGGTATAATCTTTTTAATCATTTTCTATTTTCTTAGGAAAGATAATTGTTGTCTTAAAGAGATCACCATCTACATTCACTTCAAAAGTTCCACCTTGAACCTCCACAAAGCTTTTACAAATGGCAAGTCCTAAACCAGAACCTTCACTTTTACGTGAAGTATCCCCTTGTACAAATCTTTCTGTTAAATCATCTGGATTAGATATTTCATGAGCAGAAATATTTTTAAAGACAAGAATAACTTGTTGATTTGTTTCAATAACTTGTAAATAAACACGGGTATTTTCTAAAGCATACTTACAAATATTTTGACATACATTTTCTAAAACACGATAAGTTTTTTCACTGTCTAAATGACAAATGATTTTTTTATTTTCATAATCATTTTTTAGATTTAAATGATGATGTTCAAATTGTTCTTGATATTCAAAGAGAACTTGTTGTAATAAAGCATGAATATCTAAATCTATAGGATTTAATTGGATATTTCCACTATTGACTTTAGATACTTCAAATAGATCTTCAATAAGTGTTTTTAATCTTTTAGTATTACGATCTAAAATATCAATATATTCATCTTGTTGTTCTTTTGATAAATCTTCGTTTTTTAATAAATCAATATAAGAAATAATAGATGTTAAAGGTGTTTTTAAATCATGAGAAACATTACTAATCAATTCTGTTTTCATCTTTTGTGAAGCCACTTCTTTACTTACCGCATCTTTAAAACCATCATTGATACAATTAAGTTCATCTTTCAAAGAATTAAATAATCCAAGATCTTGATTGATTTTATCGTTAAATTCTCCTTGAGATAAATGATGCGCTGATTGTAAAAGAATTTGATAATCATTGCTTACTTTTGAAAGTAGCTTTTTAGAAATCAACATAATAATGATGGCACAAATCAAAGAAATAAAACATGTAAAAATAAGATAAATACGTGGACTAATATAATAAAGATTTCCTATAATTCCCATAAAAAAATAAACAAATAATAGAATTCCTTCAATACAAATGCCACTGATTAAACCTATTTTAAGAATGATATTTCCTTTTTGATTCTTTAAATCAAATTGTGTTAAGCTTTTAATTTCATCTTTAAAATAGTGATAAGCACTACAAACAAGCGTATGTTCTTTAATAAAGTCTTTACCAAAAACAAGAATAGATTTGATATAAAAGATAAAATACATAATCATGGCATAGAAAACAAACCAACCACCTACATTGATAATCGGTTCAATCGCAACACCGGCACCAGCCATTCCTCTTTCTCTTAGCATCCAAGCAAAAGTTCCTTGCCAAGAGGCCCTTAATACTTCTGTCATGCCAGCAAGCCACATTTCAATTAAAATAATATAAATAAAGAACATAAAGAATAATTTAACTTTAACAACTGTTTTAAAAGGTTCAATTTCAATCAGTTTTCTGACTGGCACAAATAACATAAAAATGGCAAGAGCTGCAACAATAATAAAGACATAGGTTACTAAAACATCAGAAATGGATCCTTGTTTAGAACATAATTCTTCTAAATAACAATTTGTTGGTAATTTTTTAGGTATCGCAATCAATACTTTAATGTTTGTTGGATTATTGATGGTTATTTGATTAATAATATCACTATTACCTTCATCTAAATAATTATTTTTAAAAAGTTGATCAAAGGAAGTATTGTAGAAGGATCCTTCCCAATCGCTGGTTTGATTTCCCTCAAGAGAAACATTTCCATTTTCATCATAATCAATGGTTGCATACCATTGATAGTCATTTAATACTTTTTTATCTTGAGTTTCAAATGCTTTTTTTAAATTCTTTTTAGAATTTGTGAAAAAGATTTTTTCATCTGTTTTATCATAAACATAATATTTGATTCCTTTTGTTTCATGATTATTTTCATCTTCTAAATTATAAATATAATCATTAAAAGCATCTTTTAAAGGATAGTCATCATAAACCTTAAGTTGGTCAACATCACCTTCAACATAGTAATGAAGTAAATCATAATTTCCTTTTCTTCTTTGAATTTTCATATCTAATAAAATACTTTTACTTGTAAGTATTTCGGTAATTCTACTTCGATTATTATCAAAATCAAGTTTAGTCGAAGTCATTTTTTCTTTTACACCATAACTTAAATAAGTGATTAATGAAGCAATAATCAATACAGAAAATAAAAGTATTTTAAGTAATCTGTTTTTATTTTTCATGTTTCCTCCTATTGTTTATCAATTTTATATCCAACACCCCAAACAACTTTTAAATATTGTGGTTTTTTAGGATTAATTTCTATTTTTTCTCTTAAATTACGCACATGGACCATTACGGTTTCACTATTGATTGCTTCTTCGTTCCAAACGCGTTCATAAATATCATCTGCAGAAAATACTTTTCCTGCATTTTTCATTAATAATTCTAAGATTTTAAATTCAATGGGTGTCACTTTGACATTTTTACCATCCACTGAAACTGTCTTTGTATCAACATTGAGTTCAAGACCTCCACAAATATAAACATGATCACTTTCTTTTGGTGCTGTCGCATCTAAATAACGTCCATATCTTCTTAAATGTGAACGCACTCTAGCCATAAGTTCCATAGGTACAAATGGTTTTGTCACATAATCATCGCCACCTAAATTAAGTCCCATGATTTTATCAATATCTTCTGATTTTGCTGAAAGAAAAATTACTGGAAAATCATATCTTTCTCTTAGCTTAGAAACCATTGTTAAACCATCCATCCTTGGCATCATAATATCAACAATCGCTAAATGAATCGTTTCTTTTTCAATAATTTCTAAGCCTTCTAATCCATCATTTCCTACATAAACATCATATCCTTGATTTTCTAAATAAATTTTAATTGCATTTGCAATTTCTGTGTCATCTTCAACAACTAATACATGATATTTTTCCATTCCCTTTTTAACTCCTTATCTAAGCATTGAAAACAATGCAAAACTAATACATATATACCCTGCATAAATACAGCTTATTAAAATCATTTTGTTTAATCTTTCCATCTTCCTCACCTCTTGTCTTAAAGTATAGAGATGATTTATAAATATTTTCTTTTTATCTTTCTAAAGATTTTCTTAAGATTAAAACTAACTCTATTGTACATAATCTTTCGTAAAAAAGGAAATCTCTCATTAATATAAGATTATTTGTCTATTTTTAAATGAATAATTAAAATAACTCTCATCCAACAAGAGAGTTTGCTATAATCTTATTGAGGTGATACGAATGAATAATAACTATTTAAGCATCGGTGAAATGGCCAAAATGAATCATATTACTGTAACAACTTTAAGATTATATGATGAACTTGATTTATTAAAGCCTGTTTATGTTAATCCTGAGACAAATTATCGCTATTATGATATTAAACAAAATGCACGTTTGGATTTGATTCAATATATGAAAGAACTTCAAATGAATCTTAAAGAAATTAAGGAACTTCTTGATAAAGAAGATATTAATTTAATTGAAGCCATTTTAATTAAAAAGAAACAACAGCTTTCTATACAAATCAATGATTTACAAAGAACTAAAGATGCTATTTCAAGAACGATTTATAGTTTAGAAAGGTATCGTAAATCACCCCCAAGTGGGACAATTACTTTAGAATATATTGACCGTCGAAGAATTTATGTCATGAATACTGACATTAATTTTTATGAACATGATTTAGATGTTTATGAACATCTTTTAAATCAATTAAAAAATAATATGCTTTCTCGTCATTATTCACAAATTTATTATTGTAATGCGGGTACTTTTCTTTCCAAAGAAAGATTTTTAAAACAAGAGTTTATTTCAGATCGTATTTTTGTATTTGTGGATGATCATTTTCCTGAAAAAGATATTCAAATTATTGAAAATGGAATGTATGCTTGTATTTATCTTGATGATTTTCATCAAGAAATAGATTATGCAAAACGTCTTCTTGATTATTGTCGAATGAACAATTTAATAATATATGGAGATTATATTTGTGAAGTTTTAAGTGAACTCAGTATGTTTGATCATCATGAACGTTCAATGTTTTTAAGATTACAAGTTCCTGTTTTTTTTAAAAAATAGTTGACTCTCATGTTGGATAAGACTCTATGATATAAGTAAAGAAATAGGAGGCATACAATATGGAAAAGATTAAAGTTGTACAATATGGCTGTGGAAAGATGGCAAAATATATTATTCGTTATCTTTATGAAAATGGTGCAATGATTGTTGGTGCCATTGATACTAATCCAGCTATTATTGGAATGGATATTGGTGATTTTGCAGGTCTTGGTATTAAGACTGGTGTTTGTATTAGTGATCAAGCTGATCAAGTTTTAGATGAAACAGATCCTGATATCGCTGTTGTCACTTTATTTAGTTTAGTCAGTGATTGCTTCGATCATTATGTAAAATGTTTATCAAGAGGAATTAGCGTTATTTCTACATGTGAAGAAGCAACTTATAGTTGGACAACTGATCCAGTTCGTACAAATCAATTAGATGTGATTGCTAAAGAAAATGGATGTACTTTTGTTGGTAGTGGTATGGAAGATATCTTCTGGGTAAATATGGTTGGTTTAGTAGCCGGTGGATGTCACTCTATTAAAAAGATTGAAGGTGCTGTAAGTTATAATGTCGAAGATTATGGATTAGCTCTTGCCAAAGCTCATGGAGTTGGTTTAACACCTGAAGAATTTGAAGCAAGTATTGCTCATCCAGAAGTATTAGAACCTTCTTATGTATGGAATTCAAATGAAGCTTTAGCTGCACGTATGGGATGGACAATTAAGTCACAAACTCAAAAATGTGTTCCTTATTTCCATGAAACAGATCTTTATTCTTCTACTTTAGGAAAAACCATTCCAAAAGGAAATTGTATTGGTATGGCTGCTGTTGTTACAACAGAAACCTTCCAAGGACCAATTATTGAAACACAATGTATTGGTAAAGTTTATGGAGAAGATGATGGAGATATGTGTGATTGGAAAATTACAGGTGAACCAGATACAGAGTTTCATGTTGTAAAACCTGCAACGGTTGAACATACATGTGCAACGATTGTCAATCGTATTCCAACTGTTTTAGTTGCACCTGCTGGTGTAGTTACAGTTGATGAATTAGATCGTTTAGATTATTTAACTTATCCTATGGAATATCATATTTAATGTAAAAGCAGAGCTTAGGCTCTGCTTTTTTGATAGAAAACAATACTTTCATAGGGTTTAAGAATTCCTTTTTGATGTTGATTATAGTTTTGAATCAATACTTTTTCATTATTTAAAATAGATGCATCATAGCTTACTTCCTTATCCGTAAAATTACAATAAACATAAAGTTCTTCATCTTGATAAAGACGTTTATAGGCATAAATATTTTCATCATTTTTCATTATTAACTCATATTTACCTAAAGTAATGATTTCATATTCTTTTCTTAATTGAATTAATTTTTGATAAGTATGAAAAATAGAATTTGTATCTTTCATTTCTGCTTCAGCATTGATTGTTTGATAATTTGGATTCATCATAATCCAAGGAATATGTTCACTAAACCCTGCATTTTTTTCTTTGTTCCATTGCATTGGTGTTCTAGCGTTATCTCTACTTGATTTTCTCATATAGCGTAACATATCTTCATGACTTACCGATTTTTCTATTTCTACAAGTTGTTTATAACTATTGAATGTTTCAATATCTCGATAATCATCAAGTGAATTAAAAGGTACATTTGTCATCCCCAATTCTTCCCCTTGATAAATATAAGGTGTCCCTTGCATCATATGTAAACATATCGCCAACATTTTTGCTGATTTTTCATGACACAAAGGAGAAGAAGTATCACCAAATCTTGAAACACATCGTGGTTGATCATGATTATTCCAGAACAAAGAATTCCAAGCCTGTTGATACATTCCTACTTGCCATCTCGACATAATTTGTTTTAAATCTTTTAAAGAAAATCTTTGATCTGTCCATTTATTAACTTCTGCACCATCAACATTCATTAGTTCAAACTGAAAGACCATGCTTAATTCTTTATTATCTAAAGGAGCATATTTTTTAGCATCCTCGATTGTTACAGCAGGGGTTTCTCCTACTGTTAAAAGTTCTTTTCTAGAAAATACTTTTTGATTCATTTCTTGAATATATTCATGAATATGTGGTCCATTTGCACATACTTGATGACCTTTAATAGTACTGTCTACATAGTATTGACTTTCATCCTTACTAATAAGATTAATGACATCTAAACGAAAACCATCAACACCTTTATCTACCCAGTAATTCATAATATCAATACATTCTTGTCTTACCTTAGGATTTTGCCAATTTAAATCAGGTTGTTTTTTAGAAAATAAATGCAAATAATACTCATTTGTCTTTTCATCAAGTTCCCAAGCTGAGCCTTGAAAGCAGCTTGTCCAATTATTTGGAACATCTCCCTCATTTCCTTCTTTCCAAATATAATAATCTCGATAAGGATTATTTTTAGATTTTTTACTTTCTTGAAACCAAAAATGTTCATCACTTGTATGATTAAAAACTAAATCAAGAATAATTTTGATATCTTTTTGATGCGCTTTATCTAATAATTCCTCAAAATCACTCATTGTTCCAAATTCACTTTGAATACTTCTATAATCAGAAATATCATAGCCATTATCATCATTTGGAGATTTAAAAATAGGGGTTAACCATAATACATCAACACCTAATGTTTTTAAATAATCAAGTCTTGAAATAATACCTTGTAGATCTCCCACACCATCATTATTACTATCTTGAAAGCTTTTTACATAAATTTGATAAACAACACTCTTTTTCCACCATTCCATATTGATTCCTCCTGCTTTTATTATTCTCTTTTTATAAAGGAAATTCATTGCCTTTTTTAACAATTTATAGTCAATTATTAACTTTTCGATATTTTGTTGGTGTTGTATGATATTCTTTTTTAAAAACATTTTCAAATGATTTTACATTTTTAAATCCATGATTTAAAGCAATATCAATGATTTTCATGTTAGTATGTATTAAATCATAATAAGCATGTTTTAATCTTATTTTTTGTAAATATTGATAAAAGGAAATCGTTGTTTGTCTTTTAAATAATCGTGATAAAGAATTAGGATGAAAGTGAAATTGTTCAGCTATAATTTCAAGTGTTAAATCTTGGTTATATCTTTTTTCTATTTCTTCTATTATTTTATAAATTTCTTTTGTGTTTTCCTCTTGTTTTTTATCTAATAAACAATCCTGTATGAGTTTTTGATAGAGTTGATACATTAAAATATGTTGTTCTATTGGTAAAAGATGGTGAATATATTTCATTTCTAACCAAGGTTTAAACCATTCTTTGTTTGATGGAGCTTTTAATTTAAAGAAATAAGATTGAATTTGAAATTCTTTAAAGACATCAACTGACAATAAATATGTATATAAATGTGTAAATTCAGGAAAATTGAATTGATGTACACTATGTGAGTTAATAATAAACATTTCCCCTTGATAAAATATTTCTTTCTTTCCATCAATACATGCTTCTACTTTTCCTGAAACGACATATACAACTTCAATATCTTGATGATAGTGGGAACTTACTGGTCGACTTTTATTAAATTGATGATTATAAAAAACAATAGGATATTTAATATTTGTTTTAACAATTTCTAGATGATGATCCATTTTATTCACCTCTTTTTTATTATATAAGAAAAAAGCCTACATTGTAGACTTTTTGATCATATTTATAAAATACTGATGAATTGAATCATCTTCATCAAGTTCAGGATGAAATGCAAGTGCTAATTGTTTTTTATATTGAACAGCAATAATATTGTCATTCACTTTAGAAAGAATATCAACACCATCTTGTACACTTTCGATATAAGGTGCGCGAATAAAAGTCATAGGTACTTTTCCTATTCCTTTCATTTCTTCAATGGTGTGAAAACTTCCTAGTTGTCTACCATAAGCATTTCTTTTAACCGTCATAGGTATTGTTGAAAAATAAGTATGATCTTGATTGACAATTTTATCAGCTAATAAAATGAGTCCTGCGCATGTAGCAAGTGTCGGTAAGCCATCTTGAATACGTTTTTGTAAAATATCAAACATATCCAATTCTTTTAAGAGCTTTCCTTGAACAGTACTTTCTCCACCAGGAAGAATTAAACCATCAAAATCTTGTTCCAAATCTTTTTTTTGCCTTAATTCAATACACTCTACTCCCAACTTTTCTAATTTTTTTTCATGTTCAATAAAAGCACCTTGTAAAGCCAATACTCCTACTTTCATTATTTTCCTCTTTCTGCCATTAAAATTTCAATTTCTTGTTCATTAATCCCAACCATTGCTTCTCCTAAATCTTTTGATAACTCTGCTATCAATTTTGCATCTTTATAATTTGTAACTACTTTAACAATTGCTTCTGCACGTTTTTTAGGATTTCCTGATTTAAAGATTCCTGAACCAACAAAGACTCCTTCTGCTCCTAATTGCATCATTAATGCAGCATCTGCAGGTGTAGCAACTCCACCAGCAGCAAAGTTAACAACTGGTAATTTTTTATGATCGTGAACATATTCTACAAGTTCATATGGTACTTGTAATTGTTTTGCAACTTCGAAAAGTTCATCTTTTCTAATGGCCGAAATTTGGGCAATTTGTTTATTCATCATTCTCATATGACGAACGGCTTGAACGATATCTCCTGTTCCTGGTTCTCCTTTGGTACGAATCATACTTGCTCCTTCATTGATACGACGAAGTGCTTCTCCTAAATCTTTAGCTCCACAAACAAATGGTACTTCAAATTCTCTTTTGTTGACATGATAAACATCATCAGCTGGTGATAAAACTTCACTTTCATCAATATAATCAATTTCAATTGCTTGTAGAATTTGTGCTTCTACGAAGTGTCCAATACGACATTTTGCCATAACTGGAATACTGACTGCTGCTTGAATTTCTTGAATCATTTTTGGATCAGACATTCTTGCAACTCCCCCTGCTGCACGAATATCTGCAGGAATTCTTTCAAGTGCCATAACAGCACATGCTCCAGCTTCTTCTGCGATTTTTGCTTGTTCAGGTGTTGTTACATCCATAATAACACCACCTTTTAACATTTGTGCTAATTGTTTATTTAATGCATATCTTTCATTTGACATTTTTTAATCCCCCTGTTTACTTTTGTTATGGCTTTTATTATACTTAAATGTGAACATATTAAAATATTCAAATTAAATATATTCATTAAGGTCAGTTTAAGGAGGAATCAATTATGTTAACATATAATCTTACAAATATAGGGTCAGATTCCCTTTATGAATATCTTTATAAATGTATAAAAAAAGACATTATTTTAGGAAACATAAAACCAGGAGAAAGATTACCATCAAAGAGATCTTTTTCAAAAAATCTTGGAGTAAGTATTATTACTGTTGAAAATGCTTACAGTTTACTTATGTCTGAAGGTTTTATTTATTCATTACCAAAGAAAGGATTTTATATCGCTGATTTAAAAAATATTCCTTCTAAAAAACAAATGAATAAAGAGAAAGTGGTTTTAACAAGTGGACATAATCACTACTTAGCTGATTTTTCTAGTAATCAAACTGAAAGTGATATCTTTCCCTTTACTACCTGGATCAAAACCATGAAAGAAGTACTAAGAAATAATCAAGAAGAGTTAATGATCAACTCACCTTGTGGAGGAATTCTTGAACTAAGAAAAAACATTGCGAATTTCTTAAAAGATTTTAGAAATATGAATATTAAACCTGAACAAATCATTATTGGTGCAGGTACAGAATATCTATATAGCTTGATTATTCAACTTTTAGGAAACGATGTTAAATATGGCTTAGAAAACCCTGGTTATCCAAAAACTGCGCAAATTTATAAAAGTATGAATGTTGATTTTGAATATGTGGATATGGATGAATATGGAATTGATCCAAATGAATTAGAAGAAAAGAAAATTGACGTAATACACATCTCCCCATCTCATCATTTTCCTACAGGTATTGTTATGCCAATTTCAAGAAGATATGAACTTTTAGGTTGGGCAAATAAAGTTGAAAAACATTATATTATTGAAGATGATTATGATAGTGAATTAAGATTAGGAGGAAAACCAATTCCTACCCTACAAAGTATCGATGTTTCCGATAAAATCATCTACATGAATACCTTTACTAAAACTCTATCATCAACCATCCGTATGTCCTATATGGTATTACCAGAATCATTAGCTGATGAATATTATAAACGTCTTTCATTTTATTCATGTACCGTTTCAAATTTTGAACAATATACACTTTCTAGATTTATTGAAAACGGGCATTTTGAAAGACATATTAATCGTTTAAGAAATTATTATTTAAAAAAACAAAATACAATCTTAAATGCTTTCCAAACAAGCAGTATAAATAATAAGATTGAAATTTATAATGAAACTACCGGTGTTCATTTTTTAATGAAAATAAAAAGTGAAAAAGCAGAAAAAGACATTATTAACAACGCCTACAGTAAAGGAATAAAGTTAAGTCCACTTTCTCAATATTACAAAAATAATGAAGAAAACAATAATATTTATGTTATGAACTATTCCTCATTAGATAGTGAAAAAATAGAACTAATTGTAGAGAAATTAAAACAATGTATTTAAAAATCCTAACACAATCTGTTAGGATTTTTTAGTTAACAAACAAAAAAAAAAGAAGGAACTGGCAACGAGCTATTTTCGCACAATGTACTATCTTCGC
>OHAA01001826.1_pt1 | contig 11888 bp, 13 predicted proteins | sample 1606051 | NCBI WGS metagenome assembly OHAA01 (sample SAMEA3541493, study PRJEB24748) | human gut metagenome | biome: human gut; feature: human-associated habitat; material: faeces | place: China | collected 2012
AATGCCAACCTTGATGTTTCATGTGTCAGGTAGATTGTTCACCGGCTTTGTGTTGGTAGCTCTCAATGAAGGTGCAGATTATTACGAGGTTTTTCTCAGAAATGAGGATGGCATTCGTCATCTTGCAACCGATGTTTGTTTTGAGGATTTCGGACGGCTTATCGATATAGCGGTGGAACGTGGTGAGAATCCTGCCGAATATGAAGCCTTTTGCCAGGAACAATGGAAGAAACTTCTTACCGGAAACCTTTCTTGATTTGACTTTTTCTTTATCTCCGATGGTAGGTACTTTATCTGCTATCGGAGGTAGGAAAGTAGTAAATACTTTTATAATTATTCATTTTCAATTCATTATAGTGTTGTGTATGAACACTTACTACTCATAGTAAGAACTAAATAACTTTAAATAGTGATAGATATATTCACTATTATACGTCTATCCTAATTATTCATCGTATCTTTGTAACGCATTTAAAAGTTTAATACAATGACAAAAATTATAGCCATACTTAACCATAAAGGTGGTGTTGGAAAAACCACCACTACCATTAATCTTGCAGCAGCTTTTCAACAGAAGAAAAAGCGTGTCATGGTCATCGATTTGGATGGTCAGGCAAACCTAACAGAATCTTTCGGTTATTCTATTGAAGAAGAAAAAACTGTTTATGGGGCACTCAAAGGAGAATATGGACTTCCTCTTATAGAAACAGAGAGTGGCATCACCCTTGTTCCTTCTTGCTTGGATTTATCAGCTGCAGAATCAGAGCTTATCAATGAGCCGGGACGTGAAATGATTTTGCGTGGGCTGATTGCTAAAGTTCCTAACATCGACAAGTTTGATTATGTCCTCATTGATTGCCCTCCATCATTGGGCTTGCTTACGCTTAATGCATTAACCGCATCTGATTATTTAATCATTCCGGTACAAGCTCAGTTCTTGGCTATGCGTGGTATGGCTAAGATTATGAATGTGATTCAGATTGTTCAGGAACGTTTGAATCCAAACTTGAAAGTCGGTGGCATTGTCGTTACCCAGTTTGACCAGAGAAAGACGTTGAACAAGAGTGTGAGTGAACTTATCAAGGATTCATTCTGCGATCAAGTCTTCAAGACATTCATTCGTGACAATGTGGCTTTGGCTGAAGCTCCTATAAAGGGACAGAATATCTATGAGTATAACAAGAATAGCAACGGAGCCAAAGACTATATGGAGTTGGCTAAGGAAGTGCTTAAACTAAAATAATTAGAATCATGAGTAAAGGTGATTTATTAAAAGACAGCATGAAGGGTGGATTGAATGGATTGATTTCATCCACTACTTCTGCAAAGGAAGAGAAAACAACCTCCTCTTCTAAAGTGATAGCTGCACCTGAAAAGGAATCGGCAGTTCATTGTAACTTTATCATCAACAAGAGCATTCATAAACGTATGAAGTATCTTGCCATCGACCTGAACAAGTCTCTGAAAGACATTGTGAACGAGGCTATGGAAGAGTACTTGGAGAAACACGAACGATAATCCTCTAACCATCTGCTTATGCTAAAAATCCGTTGTGTAGTAGAACACATTACTTATCAGAATGCCGAGAACGGCTATTCGATTATGAAGGTCAATGTAAAGGGTTACAAAGACCTTGTTACCCTTGTGGGCAGCCTGCTGAATGTGCCTGTGGGGAGTGTGTTGTTATGCGACGGTGATTGGAAAGTTGATAAGAAATACGGTAGTCAGTTTGTGGTGCAATCGTGGGAAGAGGTGATGCCGGCTACCATCTATGGTATTGAGAAATACTTGGGTAGCGGATTGGTAAAAGGCATTGGCCCTAAGTTTGCCAAACTGATTGTTTCGAAATTCGGGTTGGAGACTATCGATGTGATTGAAACGGATATCGAGCGACTGAATGAGGTGGCTGGTATCGGCAAAGTTCGTGTGGAGAAGATTCGTGAGAGCTGGGAAAAGCAGAAGGATATCAAGAATGTGATGCTTTTCCTGCAAGGTTATGGGGTGAGCACGGCTTATGCTGCCAAGATTTATCGTCAGTATGGCAAGGAAAGCATCGACAAGGTAAAAGGTAATCCTTATCGATTGGCAGATGATATTTGGGGCATTGGCTTTAAGACAGCCGATGGCATTGCCAATAAGATGGGTTATGAGAAGAACGACCTTCGCCGTTGTTGTAGCGGACTGCTTTATACGCTCAACCAACTCAGCAACGAGGGTCATGTGTATGCCGAGGAAGAACAATTGGTCAAGGCCGCCATTACGTTGTTGGAGGCTGATGAAGAGAATATTCGTCAAGCCATGGCTGATATGATTCGGGAGGAGAAGTTGATGATGGAACAAGAGGCTATTTATCTCCCTCCTTTTTATCACTCTGAATGTGGTACAGCCAAACGATTATTGGCACTGATGAATGCATCTGACAATGGCAAGTATCCCAAGTTTGATTTGAAAGCCATTGAGAAAGAAACTGGCATAGAATATGATGAAGTGCAGATAGCAGCTATTCGTCAAGCGGTAGATTCTAAAGTGATGGTGCTCACTGGTGGCCCCGGTACAGGAAAAACAACCACTACACAAGGCATCATAGCAGCCTTGAAAACTGCCGGTTTGCAGATTCTATTGGCTGCTCCAACAGGTCGTGCCGCCAAACGTATGAGTGAGGCTACAGGCATGGAAGCCAAGACCATTCATCGTTTATTAGAGTTCAATCCTGCCGATGGCTACAAACGCAATGATGAGAATCCGTTGGAAGGTGATGCGTTGATAGTGGATGAATGTTCGATGATAGACATCATTCTAATGAACAACCTTATGAAGGCAATTCCACTGGGGATGCGTTTGGTGTTTGTGGGCGATATTGACCAGTTGCCCAGTGTGGGTGCAGGCAATGTGCTTCGTGACATCATTGATTCACAAAAGATACCCGTTATACGCTTGATACGCATCTTCCGTCAAGCGCAATCGAGTAGGATTGTGATGAGTGCCCATGCCATCAATCGGGGTACATTCCCTGATTTGAGCAATGGCAAGGATACCGATTTCTTCTTCATCAAAAATGATGATGCGGAACTGGTAGCTGAAAACATTGTTCAGTTGGTAAAGAATCGTTTACCCAAGGCTTACAGTATGCCGACTAACAAAATACAGGTGTTGACTCCCATGCAACGGGGTGTGGTGGGTGCATCGAATCTGAATATCGTGTTGCAAGAGGCTATCAATCCAAGCAAGATAGGCTTGAATCGAGGCGGTTATTCTTTCCGTCAAGGTGATCGTGTGATGCAGATACGTAATAACTACGATAAGAATGTGTTCAATGGTGATTTGGGGTATATTCAGACGGTAGATATGGAAGAGCGTACCTTGATGGTGGATTTTGACGGAACGCTGGTAGAGTATGAGGTGAGCGAGCTGGATGAGTTGACGCTCGCTTATGCGACCACCATTCATAAATCGCAAGGTTCAGAATATCCTATTGTAGTGATGCCAGTGCTGATGAATCACTATGTGATGCTGCAACGCAACCTCATTTATACTGGCATTACCAGAGCCAAGAAAATCTGTGTGTTGATAGGTTCCACCAAGGCATTGGCTTATGCCATTCACAACATGACCGTTCTGAAACGCAACACCAAACTCAAGGAACGACTCAATCCTCTATTGGCTGTAGCAAAAGATTTAAATGCTTCCACCCCTTATCCATTGATGCCACAAGAAGATGATTTTGGAATGGTAGCTGAAAGAAGCACTCAATATAAAATAACTTCAGAATAGTGTAATTTATAAAATATAATTATAACGATGGAATTAGTAATTAAATCGATTAAGGAACTATTGAATTACCATTTCAATATTCCAAATTTTCAACGCGGTTATCGTTGGGGGCCTGACAATGTTGAAAAATTATTGAATGATATTGTGGATTTTCACCAGAATCATCAAGATGGTACATTTTATTGCCTCCAACCCGTTGTTGTAAAAAAGAACCTAGAATTATCAAAAGACGACAACACGGTATATGATTTGCTTGATGGGCAACAACGTCTTACAACACTTTGGCTCATTTTAAATTCTAATAGCATAAAACCCTTTTGGCAAAAGCTTCATAAAAATTTGCCAAAATGCTTTGATCTGCAATTTGAGAGCCGTGATAATTTATTGGAGACAGCACTGAAAAAAGATTGCATCTCTTATGATAACATTGATTTGTTTTACCTTACACAGGCTCTGCAGTCTATTGAGAAGTGGGAAGGAAACCAAATAGAATTATTAAACGCAGTGGAAAAAGATATAGTTAGGGTGATATGGTATGAATTTGATAAAAATAAAGATATTGAAGAAGATGCGAAAAAACAGTCATCTTCCATTAATGTGTTTACTCGTTTGAATGAGGGAAAAATAGGTCTTACCGATACAGAACTTATTAAAGCTTTACTGCTGCAAAGTGATATCTATCCAGATAATCAAAATGAAATATATGGACAAGGTTTCATGAAAGAGCATCTGTTTCATTTGGCAACCGAATGGGACAAATTGGAGAAAGCCTTACAAAGACCAGATATGTGGAGTATGATTGTTGGTACAGATTACAACCCTTTGAGTCACATGGAATTTCTGCTTACTCTTGTTGCCAACAAAATTCAGAAAGAAAACGATTATAAGATAACTGATACATACCATCGACTATTTTATATTATATCTGAATACCTAAGAGTTCCAGTTAATGATAGTAGTAATAATACAGACAGTGTAAATTACAAGGCTAAATATTATTCACAAAAAGTTGATGAAATATGGTCGCAGGTTAGAGATGCATTCACGATTCTAAACAATTGGTATAGTTCTACTGAGTTATATCACCTTGTAGGCCTATATTATTTACTATGCGGTTCTGGTAATATTTTCCACAAGACACAAGAGCTATTTGACACTTATAATGCAGAAAACAAAACAAAGAAAGAATTTAAGAATGATTTAAAGTCAGCTATAGGAAAGGCTATAAAGATAACCGAGAAAAACACAGATGATAATATTGATGGAGAAATTCTTAAACTTAAAGAACTCTCATACGACATGGGACATCAAAGCCGGATGATAAAAATTCTTGAAGCGTTTAATGTTTACTTACATCTAGTAGAACGAGGAATATACACTAAATTTAGTTTCAGTAAGTTCAAAAATAACAAAGTAACAAGTCTAGAGCATATACATCCCCAACATTTAGACTTTGAGAAAGCAAAAATAACAGATGTGCAACAGTGGTTGGAGGCTCAAAAAGAACATCGTGCTGAATTTAACGAACAAACACTTTCAGATTTAAATACTCTTGAGAAGTTTCTTCAAGACGAAAAAATTTATAAGAATCATGTTGAAGACTGTAGAAATATTGTTGACAAAGTAGAGAGTTTCCTGGATAAAGAGGCGGGTATTGATGATGGGCATATGCACACTCTTTACAACATGGCACTAATAGACAAAGACACAAATGCAGCCCTAAGCAACAAACTTATGGATGCGAAACGTAAGACTCTCATTGATAGAGAGAACAATAATGGCATATATGTCCCAATCGGAACAAATTTTGTATTTAACAAACATTTTACTAAAGATGTTACTAGCATGAAATTTTGGATGTTGAATGATCGTAATGCATATTTTAAGAAAATTGAAGAAGCATATAATTACTTCATAAAATGATAAAGGTATGGCAGATAAAGAAATATTATTAAATGCAACTGTTGACGAAAACATAAATACCAATTTTATACAGTTTTTCAACAACAACAATATAGAGATTCCTCTTATACAACGTGATTATGTTCAAGGAAGTGATTCTCAAAAAAATAAAAGAGATAAGTTTGTGGATACATTACTCTCTGCTTTGACTAACGAAACAGAAAGAGCCGATTTAGATTTTATTTACGGTACGTCGGTACATGGTGCTTTTATTCCTCTTGATGGTCAACAAAGATTAACAACTCTCTTTCTTTTACATTGGTATATAATCGGTAGATGTATGAATATTGACGCCGACAAAACAATGGCCCTATTGAAAGGAACGTCTTGGTTCGCAAATGATAAAAAATTTGGTTATAATACCCGAATAAGTTCTTCTATATTCTGTGAACGACTAAAAACGATTTCGAAGATATCTCTTCTGGATGTTATAGAACAAATTAAAGAACATTCATGGTTTGACGACAATGATTGGATGAAAGACCCAAGTATAAAGGCTATGTTGTCTATGCTACAAACTATAGAGAACAAAATTAATATTCTAAACTGTGATTTAATGAATGTGCTAGACCGCCTGCTGCATACATCTTCCATTAATTTTGACAAGTTAGACATGGGAAAATATAATCTCAATGATTCACTTTACGTCAAAATGAATGCACGCGGAAAACAATTAACGACATTTGAAAACTGGAAAGCGAGGTTCATTCAGCTTATTGAGGAGGAGTATGTTGATCGAAAATTCGACGGAGTTCAGCCTGAAAGAGTTGATAAGAATACTTATAAACAATACTTTTCACAATCTATTGAACACGAATGGACAGATCTGTTTTGGAATTATGCCGTAGATGCGTATGAAATAAAAATTGCAAACAAAGAAAAAGATGTAACAGTTTCTCCTCCTTTAATCGATGATTTATTCTTGAATTTCTTTAGGTATATTTGCAAAATGAAATCTTTCGAATTCATCGATAAGGAAAATGATAGCAATGAAGTCAAGGAATTAGATTTGACAAAAAGTGACAATTTGGATTTTGTTTTTCAGGTATTGGATTTGTTTGTACTGATTAGGTCTAATAAAAAAGATGGCATTAAGTCGTTCTTCAATAGCATTTTCTATGTACACACCACTTCTGATGATAAAAGCCAGATGGAACGATATGCAGAAGATGCAAAAACAAAAATAAAATTGTTCGCTTCAAAACGTGCTGACATTTTTCACAGTGTACTTGAAGATACTGCTAGTGTAGATGAACAGGTACTCTTGTATATCATCATAAAATATTGCCTTGAGAATAAATGCTATAGTGTATCTGATCAATTGAAAGGCTATGCTCGTAAATGTCGAAATCTTCTTGAGAACGATAATCAGCGCCTTATGAGTGATGTAAAGATGCATAGTAATGTCCGCTTGTCAGAAATAAAAGAATATATAAAAAAGACGACATCGTTTGAGTCGTTACAACTGCCTTCTCAAGAAATTATGGCAGTAGAGAATTCTGGATATTTTCACGGATATTTAGGAGCATTTGAGAATGTACTTTCTGATGATATCAATATGTATAAAGCTTATATTGCATTCAGGGATGCTAAAGAAATAGATAAGGTTAGGGTTTTAATTGCATTAGGCTTTAAAGGTGCAAATTTTGGTTATTGTGCGCATGGCGATAGAATATTCTTCGGAAGCAACGAGCGATGGGATTTACTATTTAGACATGCTGAAACAGCAAAAAAAATGCAACCCGTTATTAGTGGTTTGGTGAAGAATTTAAATGATGGAAATAAAATATCTGATATCATCAACAATAGACTCCATGAACTTGAATCTCTGAAATCATATTCATTTGAATATTACATGTTGAAATACGATAGTTTCTGCAATAACGCTTTCGTTTGGGCTTATAACAAGAAAGATAATAATGACGTTCATTTTGAGATGAAAGATAATCTTTGCATAATACACTCATCTCACTTCTTTGCAAAAAAAAGCGATTATGAGGTAATGGCTCTGCCCCGGTTCAGTAGTAGCCCTGTAAGAGGTTACCATATTGAACCTTATGCTTGTGCAGTAGCAGTTGAACTTGCTCAAATGAAATACCCTCACATGAAAAAAGTCTATGATTCTGGTGAAAACCGGGATAGAGGAGGACTTTATTTAGAAGAAGAAAGAATCTTTTTACAAATAACTGATTATGGATGGATATTTAAGATTTATTCTAGTGATGGAAAAGAAATAGAATGTGGTACATTGGCAATTGAAAATGATATCGATGTAATTCAAAGTGCTGCCGAATATTTAAAAAAGAAATTGAATCTCTAAAAATTCTTGTTCGAAGAGAAATGAGAAGCTGACAAGTAAGTTGGCTTCCCATCCTCTCTTTAAATTACTATACTTCGCGGAACCATCCTTTTTTCGACTTTTCAATAAATCATAAATATCGATGTCGCTAATGCTACCAATATCAATAGGGTGAAGCTGCATCCACTATTACTAGCACTTCCTCTTTTACTGCCAGAGGCTGCCTTTGCCAAGTCGAAGATGCTGAATGTGGTTCTTCGATAGACTTGATTGTACAGTGCTTTCTTGGGATGTAATATTCCCATTCCCTTTCTTCCATATCCGGGGATGATGGCTTTCTTGACGACTCTGTTCAGTCTGCCTGTTGTACGTGCGCTTATACTCTTTTTGAGAGACGGCGTTCTCATTCCAAATTTCATAGGCATTACTCTTTATAATCATTTTCATATCTACCAGCATAGGTTTGTTTAGCTAAGTAGGTATATTTATTTATGAAATCTGTCTTAGCATTCGTATATCCATCTCTGTCATGTTCAAATGGTTTCCAAAGAGAAAGTTTCAATGCTTCATATTCTTTGGCAATAGATGGATGCTCATTTAAGTAATCTCTAAAATATAATTCATCGTTATCACCTGAAAGTCTCACATGAATATGAAAGACTTTATCGGCAAAGCCAAATTTTGTGTAGCCTTTGTTGAAATCCATGCGTCTTTCAGATTTTATCATGCAGATATAATCATGTTCTAGCAAAATCTTATATATATCATTGAAGCTACTGTTATCATTCATTTCTATCAATATATCTATTATCGGTTTAGCCCAAATAGCTTGGATGGATGTACTACCTATATGTGATATACGTACCAGATTCATATTGCATAACAAATGAACTAACAATGATTTTTCTTCAGCATAATCATTACCCCAACGTTCGTCAGGCTTGTCAGGACAATAGGAAATAGTTGCCAAAGTTCTTCAAGGCTCATCTCAGACAATTCCTTAGTACATTTTTGATTATTCATATCTTTGGGTTTGAACATAATTCGGAAATATAATCGATAAACTTACTTTCAGATGGATGCTCATCATAAAGATAGAGTAGTGCATCATCTTGAGCAGCCTTCTACTGACCAAGAATACGCATGTCAGTTACTATCATGCCCTGACTATAGCCAAGGTCTTGCATTTGTGCTAGTAGTGCTGATTCTTTGGAGGTCATACGAGGTTGTTTGTTTTGAGATAAACGAATACCACTATTCCTAGTTGAATCAGGAATATAGCCGGCACTCCATATTTGAATTTCTTATGCAAGGTCTTATGATGGAAGAGTTTGATACCTGTCCATGCACCGATGCTTCCTCCCACAGCTGCCATGATGAGCAGTGTGGCTTCGGGAATTCGCCATTTGCTATGTTGGGCTTTCCATTTGTCGATGCCATACATCATCAAGGTAATGACGTTGATGACTATCACATAGCCAATGATTATCTTTTCTATTGTACTCATTCTTCTATCGTTTCTATGTAAAAACTAACAGGACGAAAGCCATCATTGCAGGATATCATGGCTGATTTTGGGTTCTTCATCCAACCATCGTAGAAGTTTTCACCACCATGTGCCAACGTCATCACGAAAGAATGCATGGACTGCCAAGCACTCTCACAAAGACCCTCTGGCTTCTGGGCATCAATGGAGATAAAAGTTTGTCCTTCCTGCATATCGCAGGTATGTTCAATTGGGTTCTCGTATCGCGCCGACAGGTCTGTATGATTCACCTTTCTAATTACTGTAATCTTAATCTTTTTCATTGTCGTCTTCTTCATTTGAATGATTACGTTTCTTCAACGGACCTTTTGTCTGACCTCTGTTCAAATCTACACCTGCTTCGTTTAAGATGCGGAACAGGGAGCTTCTACTTTTGAATCCGCTTCGTTGCCAGATGTCGTCAATGGTATGGCCACTCTTGTACATGTTGACCACCATCTTGTTGCGTTCCAGTTTAAGCAATGTTGCTGAAGTGTGTGCTTTGATTGGCTTTTTCAGCTTGCTTGTACTGCTGTTGGCTCTACGCATTGCTAAGGCTTCTTGTGGTAAGGTAGCCATCATATTAAGGATATCCGAGGAACGGGTGTCTTTGAACATTTCTCCTGTTGAATCTATCCTGTCACGGATGGATATCACTCGTACCATGTTCTTGCGGCAAAACTCCAGGAGAATGGATAGTTCTCTAGCTCCTCTCACGGCATTGCTGAATTTACCAACGACCAATTCGTCACTGGTGGTCAATGCTTCGATGAGTCGTTGCCATTCAGGACGAAGCTTCTCATGGATGTTCTGTTCTTCAATGATCTGTTCACAACCATTGTTCAACATCCACTGTTTGTCTTCTTCTAAAAACTTATAGTGTGGAGTATTCCACAGGTATCCTATTCGTGCCATACGCAGAGTATTATTTATTGCTTGCAAATTTACTGGATATTTCTCGTTGAAAATCATACTTGGCACTAAAGATGCTTAATTCATCGATTTTTACCTCGTTTTTATGGTTCTGCCGACAGATAAATCAGCTTCGGGTGGCATTTACAAACGGATTAGTTGCTTTTGTACGTGTCCTATTTTCGCTTAAACGGCTTTTTTTGCGATTGGGCTGAAAATGGTTTGGATAACATCTGCAAATATCCTTTTATCGTACTCGATAATTATCAGCAAGTTACGACTCAAAAAAGCGTTTTCATACTTTTGAGTATGAAGGTAAAAAAACTCTATAACAATTTGTTAGAGTTGGTTTTGATGGAATTTTGCACTTAACTTTGCAGCGTTGTTCTTTGAGACATGAACAGACTTTAATGGCAAATTCAGACCGATGAAGCGATGTTATTCATCAGAAAATTGCTCAGAAATTCAATTATGTCAATTATTCGGAATGACAGAGTAATAATTATCATACTAATGCATAGATATAATATGTTGATAGAAGATGGAATTGAATTGTTCAAGATCTCTGCGCCATTGATGGTGCCGGAAGTATTTGCCATGAGTAATCTACAGGACGTGGAGATTCATGAGGATGAAGGTATTCTGATGTATGAGCTTCCTCGTCCCATAGAGTTTGAGGATATGCTCAACTATCTGGAAGACCAGATGGAATTCATTCTGTTGTACTATCACAGAGCGTTAGAAGATATGAAGTTTGGATTGAGCTGTTGTGCTTATTCCAATCCGAAGTATGGTCACATGTTCAAGATCAATGCTGCCACCAATGTGGATGGTCTTTGTGAGCAGGTGTATGTGACCATCTATGATTCTTTGGACGATATGTATGGTGAGATTTTGAAGGAGTTGCATAACAAACGGACGATTGGCAAGTATCTCTATGAGAAGTCTGAGGCCAGTGTCATGGGTGATTTCTTTTGATATGAACAGAGTACTTTGGAAGAAGATGGCTGTCCTGATTGACCGTTACCGTACATGGATTACAGTTCAGGGTATTTATCGGGATGATTGGTTCCTGTTTGTATCAGGTGGACTTTTAAAAAGGTATGCCAATCCGGTATTCAATTTGATTGTAAAGTGGCCGAGAGGAAACAAGGTTCGTGGACAGGTTATAGGCATTTCTGAATATGAAATGGATCGTGCTATCCGAAAGTTGAGTAATGCTGACACAGGTTTTGCCCGTCGTATTAGATGTCTGGAACCAACTCCCGAGGATGTAGAAGCGATCGTTCTGGAAGCATCGTGGGGCTACGTTCAGCTGGAGTTAGAAGTATATGATAAAAATTTAAGAACCAATAAACAACCATTAAAAGATGATTTGGAATAGCTTACTATTGATTTTCCCTATCCTTATTCTCGTGG
>OHAA01001850.1_pt1 | contig 11823 bp, 10 predicted proteins | sample 1606051 | NCBI WGS metagenome assembly OHAA01 (sample SAMEA3541493, study PRJEB24748) | human gut metagenome | biome: human gut; feature: human-associated habitat; material: faeces | place: China | collected 2012
ACTGTGGCTTGGGTAGGAAGTTTTCAGCTTTGGGCCCGTCTAAAAGGGGATACCCTAAAATTGGAAGTTTACTAAAATATAAAAGCCATATCAAACTCAGTATCGAGTAATGATATGGCTTTATTTTATCACCGTAATTTTATAAACATGAATCAACGGACAATGGTCAGTTCATCAATCAAATGCTTGGCTCCCGCATATTTATCGATGACAAACAACACATATCGAATGTCAACACAAGCAGCACGCTGCAACTGCGGATTGTAAGCAATATCTCCTGTCAGTCCTTCATAGTTACGGTCGAAACCTACTCCAATCAATTCACCTTTTGAATTGAACACCGGAGAGCCAGAGTTACCACCCGTATTGTCAGTCGCTGTAACAAAACATACCGGCATACGTCCATCAGCCATAGCATATGGTCCGAAATCTTTCTTCTCGTACAACTCTTTCAGCTTAGGAGATACCACAAATTCAGGATTTTCCGAATCTTCTTTTTCCATTACTCCCTTCAATGTAGTATAGTACAGATATTCTTTGCCATCGGCTGGTTCATACGAACCAATCTTACCATAAGTCAATCGCAAAGTAGAGTTGGCATCCGGATAAATAGCCTTTCCTTCCTTTTGCTTCAAGGCAAGCATACCTGCCACCCATGTCTTGTGTGCACGATTGTAAGCATTGGTTTCTGCCTTCATAGCCTCATCCGTAGCCTTATACCCTTCTTTTACAGATTTAGCATATTGCACCATCAGGTCTTTCTTCAGTTTGTCAGCGCTCGGATTCTGCAAGAACGCAGCCAAAGCTTTAGAACTTCTAAAGATAGAACGATCGAAGCAAGCATCAACAAAAGCATCTGTACTGCCAGCAAACTGTCCGTCTATTACTTTAAAAATACTGATACGTTGTCCGGCAGGAATCAGTTGCGCATATAAAGCAAGCAATTGTTTAGACACCTTACGGTCGACTACCGTACTGTAATCCTTGTTAAAGAATTTCTTTCCCTGTTCCTGCAAAGCAGTAATGGCAGCCTTGATACCCTTCTTGTCATTCTTTTCCAAAGCTTCCAACAGCTTATCAGTATCAGGTATTTTAGAAAACTCTGTACCCAGCATCAAGGCTTCATAAATGGCCTGCTGATGATATACAGCGTCATGGCGTTTTGCAACAATCTGCTTGATACTTTCATAAGCCTGACGATAAGACTCATTTCCTGTTTCGTCGCCAAAAGCCAGAAGACGTTTCTGCTCATCTTTCTTACGATCGAGTACCTTGAGCGATACAAGTCCTTCGTTCATACCGATGGCATTCTTCCAGTAATTGGCAGAAGAAGCATACTTGGCTGCATACTGGATACGTGTCTTGGCATCTTTCGCCATTTCCTCACCCAGCACACGCAGACGAACTCCGCGCACGGTATCACGCATAAAGTTGGTAGTCTGCATACGTTCCTCCACTTCATCACTGATCATGTAACGCCAGTTACGTCCGGGGAATCCCATTACAAAAGTAAAATCACCTTCCTTAATGCCATTCATATTGATAGCAAGGTGCTTCTTGACTTTCAAAGGAACATTGTCTGCTGCATAATTGGCTGGTTTACCATCTTTCGATGCATAAATACGGAAGATAGAAAAGTCACCACAATGACGCGGCCACATCCAGTTATCCGTATCAGCTCCAAACTTTCCGATAGAAGAAGGAGGAGCACCTACCATACGAATATCCTTATATACTGTCTTTACAAACAGATAATATTTATTAGCTCCGTAGAACGGTTTCAGTTCGAGAACAGTAAAATCATCTGTCTTTATATCCTCTTTCTTGGCAAAACGTTTAGCCACAGTCGACAAGTATGAAGGAGAAAGATAATTCAATCCTTCAGGATCCTCATCCTTTTTTAACTGCTCCTGTACATAGTCGGTCACATCGAGGATGCGGTCGATAAACGTAATGGTCAGTCCTTCACAGGGAAGTTCCTGTTCACGGCTCATCGCCCAAAAACCATCCGTCAGATAATCGTGTTCCACAGCACTGTGCTGCTGAATATACTGATATCCGCAGTGATGATTGGTAAGCACCAGTCCCTCTGCAGAGATTACTTCGCCGGTACATCCTCCCCCAAAGTGTACAACAGCATCCTTCAGACTGATGCTGTCGGGACAATATACCTTATCTATACTGATATCCAAACCCAAATCCTGCATCACGGCAGCGTTCTGCTTCTTCAGGTCTGTCAGCATCCACATGCCCTCGTCGGCATATCCGGCGAGAGAGCATGCGGCAAGCATAGAAAATAATATGGTTTTCTTCATTATTCTACGATAGTCATTTCGTCAATCAGGTTCTTGCAACCACCCAATTTTTCAACGATGAATAATACATAGCGAATATCTACAGCAATACAACGCTGGAGATTGTTGTCGAAATTAATATCACCCGAAAGTGATTCCCAGTTACCGTCGAATGCAGCACCAATCAGTTCACCATTACCATTCAACACCGGAGAACCAGAGTTACCACCGGTAATATCGTTGGTAGTAAGGAAGCAAGTCGGCATTTCACCGTTAGGCAATGCATAGCGACCGAAGTTCTTCGTAGCATACAACTCTTTCAGCTTAGCAGGAACGACAAATTCCGGATTGTTCGGATCTTCTTTTTCCATTACACCCTTCAGCGTAGTGTAATATTTATAATGGATACCATCCTTCGGATCGTAAGATTTTACGTTACCGTAAGTCAGACGGATAGTAAAGTTTGCATCCGGAGCTTTCGGAGTTGGAGCATACATTTCACACAAGCCACGTACATATGTCTTATGCAACAAATCGATATTGCCGCTTACTGCATCATACTTTTCATTCAGTTTCTTCGACAATTCATTTTTGCTAGAAGAATATTGTACTGCAAGGTCGTTTTCGATAGCTTTAACGGTAGGGTTGCTGATGAAAGCATTGAAGTTTTTATCATTAGAGAAAATGCTATTGTCATACAAAGCATCGATATAAGCATCATAATTGCCTTTATACTTTGTCTGGATAGTCTGATAGAATGCAGGCAAAGCATCAGCTGGTACACTCTTTGCATACAGCGGAATCAAGACTTTAGCTACCTTACGGTCTACTTCATGATCATAATCCTTGTTGTGTACATCGGCATATGCTTCTTTCAGGCTGCTGATAGCTTTTTCGATATCTTTCTTTTTGTTCTTCTGCAAAGCAGTTTTCAAATCGTTGAACAAAACGTATGTAGCGCCAAACTCGATACCGCTTCTGAAAGTTTCACTGAAGTAAATCATCTGCTTGGTAATCGGAGTAGCCTTCTGAACATACTCGTCAATCTGGCTTACAACCTTAGCATAGTCGGCATTGTTCTGTTCTTTTGCAAACTGTGCAAACTTAGCTTCCTGTTCAGCCTTTGCTTCCAATACTTTATTGTCGACGATAGCCTTGTTCATACCGATAGAGTTTTTCCAGTAGTTGCTGGAAGAAGCGAACTTACTTGCATACTGGATACGTACCTTATCGCTGGCAGCCATTTCCTTACGCAATACGTTCTGACGTGCTTCACGAACTTCAATACGAGGAGTGTTTATTCCTTCCATACGCATTTTCACTTCACTTTCAGTCAGGTAACGGCTGGTGCTTCCCGGGAATCCCATAATCATAGCATAGTCGCCTTCCTGCAAACCTTTCAGCGAAATAGCAAGATGCTTCTTCACTTTCAAAGGAACATTGTCGGCACTATATTCAGCCGGGTTACCATCTTTATCGGCATAGATACGGAACATAGAGAAGTCACCTGTATGACGCGGCCACATCCAGTTGTCTGTTTCTCCACCGAATTTACCGATTGATGAAGGAGGAGCAGCTACCATACGCACATCGCTGTATGTCTTGATGAAGAACAGATAAAATCTATTTCCTTCATAGAACGGAAGAGCTTCGGTAGAAATACCCGGTTTGTCCTTCAAATCACTATTCTTCAGTTCATCAGCAGCAAGCTTATCCAGATATTCTGCACCAAAAGAATTGATTTCAGTCACTTTTCCGTCTTTGATATCCTGGTTCACCTTGTCGGTTACATCTACAATTCGTTCTACAAACTTAAATGTCAACCCCGGAGTTGGAAGTTCTTCTGAACGGCTTTTTGCCCAAAATCCGTCAGTCAGGTAATCGTGTTCAACAGAACTATGCTGCTGGATAGCATCATAACCACAGTGGTGATTAGTAAGAATCAGTCCGTCTGGAGAAATAATTTCACCGGTACATCCTCGTCCGAATATACCAACAGCATCTTTCAGTGTTACGCTGTTCGGATTGTAAATATCGGCAATATCCATTTTCAAACCTTGTGCTTTCATACGGTCGGCAAGGTTCTGCTCCTTCATCAGCTGAAGAAGCCACATTCCTTCGTCGGCTTTCACCGGTGAAAAGGCAGCACAAATCAGTGCCAATGCTAATACTTTAAGTTTTTTCATTGTTATGATATTTAAAAATAATAATTGATATTTTTTCGTTGTCAGCAAATAGCCAGCAAAGATAGCGAAAAATACGTTTTGAGTAGCTTAATTCAGTAATAATCCTCTATTTAGTTTAATTTTTGATAATTTATTTTCACGTCATTTCTAAACGTTATACCTTTGTCGCAGAAATTTCTAAAGGCTTATTGCATGTACAGATTTTACTTTTTTCTCTTTTGTGCCATTATTTGCGCTTCGTGCGGAAAGAAATATAAAATAGAAGGTATTTCTTCTGTATCGAAACTGGATGGAAAAATGCTTTTCATAAAAGTGCCGTCCGGAGATAAGTTGGTAAATATAGACTCGGCTGAAGTGGTACACGGGATATTCAAGATGAAAGGAAAAGTCGACTCTACCGTAATTGCTTCTTTGTATATGGACGACGACTGCATCATGCCGGTTGTCATAGAGGAAGGAAATATCAGTATCAATATCGACAAAGCAGGTTTTTCTGTAAAAGGAACTCCGTTGAACGACAGTTTCAATGAGTTTATCATAAAGAAAACTTCGCTGGAAGATCGTGCGTATGAAGTGGAAAGAATGGAAAGCCGTATGATTATGGACGGCAAAGATCCTAAATTTATCCAAGAAGAGATGGAAAAACAACGCACCGCGTTAGGAAACGACATGGACGACCTTGCCAAGACATTTATCCAGGAAAATTACAACAATGTATTGGGAACAGGAGTCTTTCTGATGCTATGCAACGGATTTCCTTATCCGGTATTGACTCCGATTATGGAGGAAATAATAAACGATGCTCCCGATTCTTTTAAAAACAATCCGATGATAAAGGAATATGTATCGGTTGCACGCAGCAATATGGACAAGCTGCAAGCCGTACAATAAAACTCTTTTTCCTTTAGAAGGTCGTCATCTCAGAGAATCAAATAAAAAAGAAGGTATAATTTTACGGAAAACATCAGCATGTTTTCCGTTTTTTTGTACAAATTTCACCCAACATTTCATGTTGTTTTTTCGCAGATATTAAATCACTCTGTTTCAAGCAATAACAAAGTTTACCCCTTTCATCTGACGCTATCATTCAACAACAAGAATGATTCTTTGTTTAAGCGAAAATGAAAGGGGTAAACTTTTTATTACTGATCGGGATTCTCCATCTTACCTTTATATTTCTGAGGTAAATCTTTTTCGATAGCCTTATACGATTCAGCCATCAACATTTGCAGATTCTCTTCTCCCTTTTTTCCTAACGGATAAATAGGTTCGTGTATCGTCAGAGTCATCGGATGCCAATGCAAAAGCTTACCTGTGCGGGGAAGAATATCAAATGATCCGTCAATAGTAAGTGGAACAACAGGAAGTTGCAACTGGTCGGCAAGCAGAAAAGCTCCCTTCTTAAAGTTTGCCATATGTCCTGTAAACGTACGTGCTCCCTCGGGGAATACAACCAATGAAGTTCCTCCCTGCAATACTTTTTCCGCACTCTTTATTGTTTCGTATACCTTACGAGGACTAGATTTGTCGACAAAAATAAAGCCGGCAGATTCGCACGCCTTACCAACGAACGGAAGCTTACGAAGGCTTTTCTTCATCATCCATTTGAAGTTACGCCCCAAAAATCCATAAACCAAAAAGATATCGAATGAACCTTGATGATTGGCAACGAATACATAGGATGTTTTCTTATCCAGGTGTTCATGCCCCTTGACTTTTACCGGAAGCAAAAACAAAAAACATGTAAGCTGTGACCACAATTTGCCCGGATAATATCCCCAGAAATGTCCGTTACCCAACCAACATCCCAACATGGTAGTCAAAGCAGTAAGTATAGTTGCCACCAGAAAAATCGGCACCCCGATACAGATTTGATAAATAATGTATAAGAATCTCATTGCTTGTTATAGTTTAGGAATTATTATTTTCTTCGTAAAGTAATGACTGTAATCTCTGGCCATGCTCCCAGCCTCATCGGAAAGAGTACATAACCTAGCCCGATATTGACATAAAGTCCTCGCTGGTCTTCCAGATACAGACCTTTATGCTCGGGATAAATAAACTGTGAAAATGAAAAGCCGAATAAGTTGATCTGCATATCGTGAGTATGTCCAGCAAGCATCAGTTGGATATCGGTATCCGGAAGAACGCTTCTTCTCCAGTGAGTTGGATCATGACTCAGTAAAACCTTGAACATACCTTCCGTGCCTTTCTGTGCCCGAGGTAAATCCCCACGATCGGGAAAAGGAGGCTTACCACTGTTCTCCACTCCTATTAAAGCGATAGAATCGTTTCCACGATAAAGTATCTGATGGTCATTCATAAGCATCTTCCAGCCCATCTGTTCCTGTCTTGCCAGAAGCGTATCAATATTAGCAAGACGGTCTGCTTCACTATCCCACTGCACATACGTAGCATAATCGTGGTTTCCCAATACAGAAAATACCCCATCCTTTGCACGAAGTTTTGACAGAACAGGCATAAATTCCTTAATCTCATCGGCCCGGCTATTTACCAGATCACCCGTAAACACGACCAGATCAGGGTGCTGTGCGTTACAGATTTCAACAGCCCAACGGAGTGCTTCCGCATTACCTTTCCAGCTTCCGGCATGTATGTCGGACAATTGAAGAATGCGATATCCGTCAAAAGACTCAGGTAAATCGGGTGAAGAAAAGACAACTTGCTTAACCTGAAAATATTCCTTTCCTTTAATTGCTCCGAAAAGCAGATAAGCAAGCGTGACAATTGCTACAACAGACGATACGGTTTTCCCAAACAACGGTATACGAAAAAACTTACGCAACACCTTCATCAGGATATCACATAATACAAAAACCAGTTTGGGAACAGCAACGCACAATGTAACAATAAGATAAATGCCAAAAGCATCGTGTAACGAATCATGTGCTACGATGAAAACAAGCAATACCATCAGCAACAAAACTGTGGGCAGCCAATATAATCTTTTTTGCCATTTATGCTGAATATACTTTATATATACCTTATATATATACCAGTCGGGCAACAGTAACAACACGATAAAAAACAACGAAACTCTCAGCAATATCATAATCCTATTATTGTTGCAGGTTAGCTACTAAGTATTTTCTGATTTCACTTACCTCACATCCTCGTCGGGCAGCATAATCGGCAAGCTGTTCTTCGTCTATCTTACCCACAGAAAAATAACGAGATGCAGGATGGGCAAACATCAGCCCACATACTGAAGCATGAGGCTGCATCATACCGTTTTCGGTGAGCTTAATGCCGATACGCTTCATATCGAGCAGCTCATCCAATAAAAAACTGACCGATATATCAGGAAGAGACGGATATCCTACAGCAGGACGTATGCCTTGATAATCCTCATTGAGCAATTGTTTCATGGTGAGATGTTCATCCTTGGCATACCCCCAAACGCTTTTCCGGATAGTTTCATGCACCTTTTCGGCCGCAGCTTCTGCCAGACGCTCGCCCAAGGTTTTGACAAGCATCAATTTATAATCATCGCCCTCGAACAGTTGTTCCATATTCTCGTCGATGGTTGTGGCAAAAGCTCCTACTGTATCTGGTATCCCCGATGACAACGGACGCACGAAATCGCTCAAGCATAAAAACGGATCGTCCGGACGAACTCGCGTCTGCTGCCTTAATAGCGGAAAGCGAGTTCCTTCCAACAGCAGGTTATCACCATCCGAATTGGCATTCATGAGCCGGTAAATGGCATATACCTTATATTTTCCGTCCACACTATTCAGCATACGGTTTGCCTCCTTATGAAGCTGCATAGCCTCGGCAGCTTTGGCTCTATCTTCCACGGGAAAAGAGGCAAGCCAGCTCGCTCTGCAAGCATCGCACCCATGAATATCTGCAATAGCCGCAAAACGAGGCTGAAATCCCCATGCATGAAAAAAATAAATCCAGTTAATATACTCTGTCAAATCGTGTATATCGTAAACTACTGTCGTAATGTCTGTCTGCATTTCTTATCGGTTAAAAGCAAGCGGCTCTCCTCGGTGAAGAGTATCCACCTTGCCGTCGCTGTAAACTAATGTTCCGTTTACAAATGTCTTTTCTACTTTCGCATGGAAGCGTCTTCCTTCCATCGGACTCCATCCACACTTGCTCAAAACACAATCTGACGTTACTTCCCATTCGCTATCCGGGTTAACCAGAACCAGGTCAGCTTTATATCCCGGACGGATATATCCACGCTTTTCTATTTGGAATAACTCAGCAGGAGCATGACACATCTTCTGTACCAGCTGCTCTACGGTCAAAACACCTTCATGTACAAGTTCCATAATGCTGACCAGAGAGAATTGCAGGCTCGGCATACCAGATACAGCCTTCAAAGCTCCTCCCTCCTTTTCTTTCAACAAATGAGGAGCATGGTCTGTACCAATGACATCAATGCGATTTGTTGTCAGAGCCCGGCGCAACATATCACGGTCGTTCTTTGTCTTAATACTTGGATTGCATTTAATGCGTGCTCCTAACGTTTTGTAGTCTTCATCGCAGAACATCAGATGTGAAACACATGCTTCCGAAGTTATCTTCTTTTCAGATATCGGTTTATCTTCGAAAAGTTCCAGCTCGCGTGCTGTACTGACATGGAGAATATGCAAGCGTGCTCCTGTTTCTTTAGCCAGCTGTACAGCCAACGAAGACGAACGCCAGCAAGCCTCTTCGCTTCGTATGCGAGGATGGAAGAGAATATCCACATCTTCTTCACCATACTTTGATTTTACAAGTTCCGTGTTCCATCGAATTATAGTCTGATCTTCACAGTGAGCAGCAATCAGCATACCTGCTTCCGAAAAGATTTTCCGCAAGGATTCAATACGGTCAACAAGCATATTCCCTGTACTGGCTCCCATAAACAGTTTTACACCGCACACATGTTTCTTGTCCAGCTGCTGCAACAACTCCGTATTGTTATTGGTTGCTCCGAAATAAAACGAATAGTTTACGATACACTTGTTTGCAGCATCAGCAAACTTATTTTCCAGAGCTTCCAGAGTTGTTGTCTGCGGATTACAGTTAGGCATATCCATAAACGAAGTTACTCCTCCTGCTGCCGCAGCCGCAGTTTCACTTGCCATGTCAGCCTTATGAGTCAATCCCGGATCACGAAAATGTACATGATCATCTATAACTCCAGGGATGAGGTAACAACCGCGGGCGTCGATTTCGGCATCGCAAGGTACAGAAGGGCGAACTCCTCCTTGTAGCACTTCACAGATAGTATCATCTTCAACAACAACAGAACCGGCAAATTTTAATCCTTCGTTTACAATCGTTGCGTTATAAATCCATGTACGTTTCATATTTACTTATTTTTTGGATAACTTTTAAACCAACTGTCCCATTTCAACCGTATCACTCCGAACACGGCCTCACCAAAAATACTGCTATTCATCTTAGAAGTTCCCAGTTCACGGTTGACGAAAATAACCGGAACTTCCACTACTTTAAAGCCACACTTATAAGCAGTAAACTTCATTTCTATCTGAAAAGCATATCCCTTAAACCGAATATTGTCTAAAGGTATCGTTTCTAAAACCCTACGTTTATAACACTTGAATCCTGCTGTTGTATCATGCACAGGAATACCTGTTATAAACCGTACATATTTCGATGCGAAATATGACATCAATACACGTCCCATAGGCCAGTTCACCACATTTACACCACTTATATATCGTGAACCGATAGCAACATCAGCTCCTTCATCGTGGCAAGCCTTATACAAACGAGGCAAATCATTCGGATTATGGCTGAAGTCAGCGTCCATCTCGAATATATAATCGTATTGATGTTGAATAGCCCATTTGAAACCTGCAATATACGCTGTGCCCAAGCCTAATTTTCCTTTTCTTTCGATCATGAAAAGGCGTTCTGGGAATTCAGCCTGCAATTTCCGTACAATATCAGCAGTACCATCGGGAGAATTATCTTCAACAATCAGAATATGAAAACATTTCTCTAAACCGAAAACTGCACGGATGATATTTTCGATATTTTCTTTTTCGTTATAAGTAGGGATAATAACGATACTGTCACTTGTCTGCATAACTTACTTTATTTTGTGACAAAGATAAATATATTTCAGGTCAAGCCCATGAGAAAACCGAGATTTTATGTACTTTTGTATTTCCGAACATAAAAACTATTAATCACTTATATCGGCATATGGAAAATTATATCGTATCGGCACGTAAATATCGTCCCGCAACATTCGATACTGTTGTAGGACAGCGCGCCCTGACGACCACCCTGAAAAATGCGATTGCCAATCAAAAACTGGCACATGCTTATCTGTTTTGCGGTCCACGAGGAGTCGGAAAAACAACATGTGCGCGAATATTTGCAAAGACAATCAACTGCCTGCATCCTACTGCCGATGGAGAAGCATGTAATGAATGTGAGTCATGCCGTGCTTTCAACGAACAGCGTTCGTATAACATTCATGAGCTGGATGCCGCATCCAATAACTCGGTAGAAGACATACGATCGCTGATCGAACAGGTACGCATCCCGCCACAAATTGGAAAATATAAAGTATATATCATCGACGAGGTACACATGCTTTCTCAGGCAGCTTTCAATGCCTTTCTGAAGACATTGGAAGAACCGCCCCATCATGCTATATTTATTCTTGCCACAACCGAAAAGCATAAAATTCTTCCTACTATTCTGAGTCGATGCCAGATATACGATTTCAATCGTATCAGTGTGAACGACACGGTAGAACACTTGGAAAATGTAGCCAGAAAAGAACATATTGAAGCAGAACCGGAGGCTCTGAACGTTATTGCACAGAAAGCTGACGGTGGTATGCGTGATGCCTTGTCTATTTTCGACCAGGTTGTAAGTTTTACCAACGGGCATATCACTTATCAAAGTGTAATAGAGAACTTGAATGTGCTGGATTATGAATATTACTTCAAACTGACGGATGCCTTTTTAGAGAACAGGGTTTCCGACTGCCTGCTTACATTCAACGAAGTTCTGAAAAAAGGCTTTGACGGCAACCATTTTATAACAGGATTAACTTCACATTTCCGCGACTTGCTGGTAAGTCGTGATGCTGAAACATTACAGTTATTGGAAGTAGGTGCATCCATACGCGACCGCTATCAGGCTCAGGCTCAGAAATGCAGCCCACAGTTCTTATATAAAGCCATGAAATTGTGTAACGACTGTGACCTGAATTACCGAGTAAGCAAAAACAAACGTCTGCTGGTAGAGTTGACCTTAATTCAACTTGCCCAGCTAACAGGCGACAATGATGTTCCTGGTGGTTTAATTTTGAACTAATTACAAATTTCTTTACT
>OHAA01001858.1_pt1 | contig 11802 bp, 6 predicted proteins | sample 1606051 | NCBI WGS metagenome assembly OHAA01 (sample SAMEA3541493, study PRJEB24748) | human gut metagenome | biome: human gut; feature: human-associated habitat; material: faeces | place: China | collected 2012
ACCGTTGACCTCTTGCATGCCATGCAAGCGCTCTCCCAGCTGAGCTATACCCCCACAGAGGATTGACATTATATGGGTGATTTTTGGAAATAGCAAGTTTTTTGAAAAATATTTTCGCTTAACCGCTTTTTCCCTTTTCCTCCCGTCTCTTAGAGAGGTTAATCTTTCGCTATGCTTTTCTCTTATCCGCGGGGCTTTCCCACTGATAAAAGATCTTCTGACACAGCGGCTGAAAAATATCAATGACACGCGTTCGTAAAAACCTGAAGGCAGACAGTCTGCCAGTCTCTTCCGCAGCAAAAATTTCCATCCGGGGCGCAAGACAGAACAATCTGAAGAATGTCTCTGTTGATTTTGATCTCGGAAAACTCACCGTTGTCACCGGTGTTTCAGGTTCCGGCAAGAGTTCGCTGGTCTTCGATACGCTCTACGCCGAGGGCCAGCGACGCTATGTCGAGACACTGAGCCCCTACGCGCGCCAGTTCCTCGACCGCATGGACCGGCCTCATGTCGATCGGATTGACGGCGTGCCGCCCGCGATCGCGATTGATCAGACGAACCCCGTGCGGACATCCCGCTCCACGGTCGGCACGATGACGGAACTGAACGATCACATCAAGCTGCTCTTCGCGAAGTGCGCGTCGCTCTACTGTCCGAAGTGCGGGAAGAAGATTGAGGAGGAGACGCCGAACTCTCTCTGGAAAAAGATCCGGGAGGCGGCCGAAGCCGCGTCGGACCCCAGACTCATTCTCACCTTTACATCTGTTGTGCCGAGGAAGTTTGGCCTGAAGAAAGCGATTGATTCACTCTCAGCCCAGGGCTTCACCCGAATTCATAAGCAGACCGCCACCGCCTCAGGCTGGACGCTCGAAGTCATGGTGGACCGGTTCCGCGCGAGCCGCGTTGAGGAAAGCCGCGCGATTGAGGCGCTCGAGCAGGCGCTTGAACGGGGCCACGGCTCAATCGCGGTGCACCCGCTGAATGATGAAGGCGAAGAGGCGGACACCTGGAAATACACCCGGGGGCTCGCCTGCGCTGACTGCGGCATCAGCTTTTCCCACCCTCACCCCTCCTCCTTCAGCTTCAATTCGCCGCTTGGCGCCTGCGACACCTGCCACGGTTTCGGCCGCGTGATCGGGGTGGATTTCGGGCTCGTCATTCCGAACCCGCGGCTCAGCATCGCGGAGCACTGCGTGAAGCCCTGGAGCACTCCGTCCTTTGCCGAGTGCCAGAAGGATCTTGAGCGCTACGCGAAGAAAGCCGGCATCGCGCTCGATGTCCCGTTTGAGGAGCTCCCGTCCGAAGACCGGTGGTGGATCCTCGAGGGGGATCCTGACTGGACGGGCGACTGGGATCATCAGTGGTACGGTGTCCGCCACTTTTTCGAGTGGCTGGAAACAAAGTCCTACAAGATGCATATCCGCGTGCTGCTCTCCCGCTACCGCAGCTACACGCTCTGCCCGGACTGCCACGGCGCCCGCCTGAAGCCTGAGTCGCTCTACTGGAGAGCGGGCCGGCTCTCAGACGCCGAGGCTGCGCTCCTCCCGCAGGGAGAAGAGCGGAAGCTCGAGCGGTTCCGTCCGAAAGGCATGACCGTTCCGGACGCGGTGCTGAATCAGCTCCCGGGGCTCACGGTCCACGACCTGATGATGCTGCCGCTGTCACGCCTCCGCCGTTTCTTTGACAGCCTTGCTGCCGATCCGGACCTCCCGCCTGAAGCCGCTCCGATTCTGAAAGAGATCCGCTCGCGCGTCATCTTCCTCTGCGCGGTCGGGGTCTCGTACCTGTCGCTCGACCGTCAGAGCCGTACGCTTTCAGGCGGCGAAATCCAGAGACTCAACCTCACGACGGCGCTTGGCACCTCACTCGTCAACACACTCTTTGTTCTTGATGAGCCGTCGATCGGTCTTCACCCGCGGGATATGGACCGGATCAACGCGATCATGCGCCGCCTCACGAAAGCGGGCAATACGCTCGTCGTGGTGGAGCACGATCCCCAGGTCATGCTGAAGGCGGACCGCATTATTGATATGGGACCAGGGGCCGGCGAAAAAGGCGGCAACATCATTTTCTCGGGTTCCCCGAAAGAGATCTTCAGCGCGAAGACGCTGACCGGCGACTACCTCTCGGGACGGCGCCGCATTGCTCTCAGAGGGCAGAAGCCGGTGTCAAAGAAAGCACCTTCCATCCGTCTCACCGGGGTCACCGCGAATAATCTCCGCGATATCGATGTCTCGTTCCCGCTTCACTGCCTCACCTGCCTCACCGGGGTGTCCGGCTCCGGGAAGTCAACGCTCGCGCAGGAAGTGCTTGTCCCAGCGCTCCAGAAGCGGCTCGGCGTTCCGACTGAGGCCCCGGGACCCTATAAGGACATCAAGGGATTTGATCTGATCGAAGGGGTGGACTTTGTTGACCAGTCCCCGATCGGAAAAACCTCCCGCTCGAACCCCGTGAGTTACGTCGGGGCCTTTGACCCGATCCGGAAACTTTTCGCCGCCACTGACACCGCCAAAATGCAGGGCTGGGGGCCGGGAACCTTCAGCTTCAATTCGGGCGACGGCCGCTGCCCCACCTGTATGGGGTCCGGCTTTGAGCATGTTGAGATGCAGTTCCTCTCGGACGTCTATCTCCGCTGCCCGGACTGCAACGGACGCCGCTACCGCCCGGAAATCCTTCAGGCAAAGCTTGAGCGGAACGGCCGCAGCGCCTCGGTCGCTGATGTGCTCGAAATGACGGTGTCCGAGGCGTGCGACTTCTTCCGGGATGATCTCGAAGTGATTTCGCTCCTTCAGCCGCTGATTGACGTCGGTCTGGAGTATGTGCAGCTCGGACAGCCCGTACCGACACTCTCAGGCGGCGAAGCCCAGAGACTGAAGCTCGCCGGGTTCCTTGCCGCGGCGCTTGCCGAAAACGGGCGCCGGAAGCCGAAGGATGCGAAGGGCCGGCTCCTCGTCTTTGATGAGCCGACCACCGGACTCCACTTCTCGGACGTCGAGAAACTCCTTCTCGCTATGCGGAAGCTGATTGCCGCCGGGCATTCGGTCCTCGTGATTGAACATAACCTCGACGTCATCGCGAACGCCGACTGGATCATCGATCTCGGTCCGGAAGGCGGTGAGGCGGGCGGCTGCGTGGTCGCGGCCGGCACCCCGGATGACATCATGGCGGTCTCCCGCTCCTACACCGGGCAGGCGCTGATTTCCTACGAAAAGGCGGTTGAGAGCGGCACGCCTTATCAGGAGGACTTCACCTCCACCGAGATTGACGCCGAAGCCGCCCTCCCCGCCCAGGCTCATATCGCGAAGAAGGGCGAAATCTCGGTGCTCAATGCCCGGGAGCATAACCTCAAGGATCTCTCAGTCGACATTCCCCGGAATGAACTCACGGTGGTCACCGGACTCTCCGGCTCCGGGAAGTCGACACTCGCGTTCGACATCGTCTTTAACGAAGGCCAGAGACGCTATCTCGAGTCTCTTAACGCCTATGCCCGTTCGATCGTGCAGCCCTCGGGCCGCGCGGATGTGGACGCGGTGCTCGGCATTCCGCCGACTGTCGCTATCGAGCAGCGCACGTCGCGCGGCGGCCGGAAGTCCACCGTGTCGACGATGACAGAGCTCTATCACTTCCTTCGCCTCATCTATGTGAAGCTCGGCGTTCAGACCTGTCCGAACTGCCACGTGGAGGTGCGGCCTCAGACGCCGGCCGCCATTGTGGAGGCGATCCGCAAGGCCGGAAACGGAAAGAAAGTGATGCTCCTCGCGCCGCTTGTCACGCACCGCAAGGGTATCTATACCGAACTCGCGCAGTGGGCCGTGAAGCACCACTACGACACGCTTCGGGTGGATGGGAAGATCGTCGACGCGCATCACTTCCCGAAGCTCGCCCGCTATAACGAACACAGCATCGAACTCCCTGTGGCGGAGCTTGATATCTCGGAGCGGACGCTTCCCGAACTGAAGGCTCACGTGGCAACCGCGATTACGCTCGGCAAGGGCCAGGTCGCATCCATGATTCTGGAGAACGGCGAACCCGTAAACGATACCTTCAAGATCTGGTCAACCCGGCGCGCCTGCCCGATCTGCGGCACGAGCTTCCCGGATCCGGACCCCAGACTCTTCTCCTATAACAGCAAGATGGGGTGGTGCCCGACGTGCTTCGGCACCGGGCTGCAGCTCTCCGGGTTTGATGCCGAGCAGACGGGGGAGGAATCCGCCTGGGCGAAGGCTGAGGGCGAAGAGGAGAAGGTCTGCCCCGACTGCCACGGTCTGCGGCTCAATCCGGTCGCGCTGGCCGTCCTGTTCTGCGGAAAGAACATCAGTGAGCTCTGCCAGATGAGCGTGAAGGAGGAACTCGCGTTCTTCCACGCGCTGAAGCTCGACCCCCGGGATGAGGCGATCGCGCATGACGCGATCCGGGAAATCATTTCCCGGCTTGAGTTCCTCGATCAGGTGGGGCTTGGCTACCTTACGCTCGACCGCGCGGCGCCGACCCTTTCAGGCGGCGAAACACAGCGTATCCGCCTCGCCTCGCAGCTCGGCTCCAACCTCCTCGGTGTCTGCTACGTGCTGGATGAGCCGACAATCGGTCTGCATCCGAAAGATAACGGCATTCTGCTGAACGCCATGGATCATCTGTCGAAGAAGGGCAACACGCTTCTTGTCGTGGAGCATGACGAAGACACGATCCGGCGCGCGGACCACGTGATTGATATCGGTCCCGGCGCAGGAAGCGAAGGCGGGCGCCTCGTCGCAGAGGGCTCGGTCGAAGACATCATGAAGTGCAAGGAATCCGTTACGGGCCGGTTCCTTGCCTCCCCTGAAATCCATAACGGCATTCCGCACCGCCCGGTGCGCCCGGGAAAGACACCCACGATTGCCGTGCTCGGCGCCTCGCTCCATAACCTCCGGATCCCGAAGGTGGAGTTCCCGCTGAACCGGCTGACAGTCGTCACCGGCGTATCCGGTTCGGGGAAATCCAGCCTCTGCCGCGACCTGCTCCTTCGGAATCTCCAGGACGCGCTGCGGGCAAAGGACTCCGCTCCGGTCTGGACCGGATGCCGTGAAATCACAGGCTGGGAAGCTGTCAGCCGGGTGCTGGAAGTTGATCAGACACCGATCGGAAAGACACCCCGCTCCTGCCCGGCGACGTATGTCGGCATCTGGGACGGGATCCGGAAGATCATGGCGGAGGCGAGTCTCGCGAAAGAGCGCGGCTACACCGCGAGCCGCTTCTCCTTCAATACCAAGGGCGGCCGCTGCGAAACCTGTCTCGGCCAGGGACTGCGGACGATTGAGATGAACTTCCTGCCGGAAGTAAAGGTGCTCTGCGAAAGCTGCGGCGGCAAACGCTTCAACCCGCAGACGCTTGAAGTGCTCTGGAAGGGAAAGAGCGCCGGCGACATCCTTCAGATGCAGGTCCGCGAGGCGGTTGAGTTCTTTGCGTCAACGCCTTCTATCCAGCGGCCGCTTAAGCTGCTTGAAGAGGTCGGTCTCGGCTACCTCACGCTCGGACAGCCCTCCCCCACGCTTTCCGGCGGCGAGGCGCAGCGTCTGAAGCTCGTCACGGAGCTCTCCAAAGTGAAGGATACGGAGTATGTGTCGGAGGATGAAAACACCACCGGTACGCTCTACGTTCTTGATGAACCGACGGTCGGTCTTCATATGGCGGACATCCAGAAGCTCATCAATGTGCTTCATAAGCTCACGGACTCCGGAAACACCGTGGTCGTGATCGAGCATAACCTCGACGTGATGTCAGAGGCGGACTGGATCATCGATATCGGTCCTGAAGGCGGGACAGCCGGAGGCAAGGTGGTCGCCGCGGGAGCCCCGCTTGATGTCGCGGAAAAGGGCACCGCGACCGGTGACGCCCTGAAGGAATTTTTCGGGACGCATAAAAAAGAAGCGGCTGCGTAAAGCAGCCGCCTCCTGATCCGCTTCCGCCTGTCTGTCAGGCGGAAGCCGGCTTCGCCGCGGAACCTCCCGCGGCTTTTTCCTTTTCTTTCTCGGCTTTCAGGCGATCCGCTTCTTTCTGATCCTCGAGGAACGTGAGAAGCCGGGCCATATCCTCGATCGAGATCTTCTGCGTCTGATTGCTGCGGAGACGCACGTCGAGCTGCGGGAACGGCACTTCGATCCCTTCCTCATCGAAACGCTTCAGCACATTGATCAGCACCTGCGTGCGGAGGCCCACTGTGCCGTCACCGACATTCGGCACCCAGACACCGGCTTCGAGGTCAATCGCACTGTCGTCCAGCTTCGTGATACCAGTCCAGCCCTTGCGGTTCTTGATCACGCGATCCGGCTTATTCGCTTCCTCATTCAGGATCTGAAGCGCCTTGTTGAGATCCGTGCCGTAGGCCACCGACACCCGGATCATGGCGATACAGACGTTATCCGTGTGGTAGTAGTTCTTCACTGAGCTCGTCACAAACGTTTCATTCGGGACAATGTTCTCAATGCCGTTCCAGTCACTCACCACGGTGTAGCGGGTATTGATTTCGGTGACGATACCCTGGAAACCGCCGATTTCAACGAAGTCACCGATCTTGATCGAGTGATCAAGAAGAATGATGAAGCCTGAAATATAGTTGCTCGCGATTTTCTGCAGACCAAAGCCGATACCAACACCGAGCGCGCCGCCGAAGACCGAGAGCACGGTGAGATCGATGCCGACTGAACTCATTGCGATCAGGATCGCACAGACCATCAGAATCCAGCGGGCGATTCGCGAGAACACCACCTGCAGATTCGGAGCGAGCCCCTTCGTTCGTTTCAGCACGCCTTCAAGGACGTTCGCGATCCAGTTCGCGACGCCCAGCGTGAGAAGCGCGGAGACGAGACCCGAGAAGAGCGTCCAAAGCGTGAGATTCTGAGTCCCGACTGGAATCGACTGATCGCGCATGAATTTCACGATAGTCGGCAGAATGCCCGCGAATTCGAGGACTACCAGAATCCAGAACACCCAGGACACGACGGTGGCAAGACCATGCGTCACCACCTTGTCGCCCAGCATGCCCCGCAGGATGTAGAGCATGATCCGCAGGAACGCGAAGGCGTAAAGCACCATGTAGCCGAGTTCGGCGAACACGAGCACTTTGTGATCAGGAAGGATATCCGCCTCGCGGAGCGTCCAGTCAAGCATCCAGAGGATCGAGGCACCGATGAGTGAGAATGACAGATGAGACGCGATATCGATCGAGTAGCTCTTCACGCGGTCCCGCAGCCGACCGGACCCCGGTGGCGGCAGCAGCTTCTGCAGCTTCGCTTTGAAGCGTCGGGAAATAAAGAGCGACAGCAGTACCGCTACGGCAAACGCCGCAATCTGCCAGATGTAGTCCGCAGTCCATCCTCCCTGCAGCACCTGCACAATCTGGTGAAATATCGCCTCTGTTTCACCGATCTTCGAGATCGAGGAAGCTACCGTCATTCAGTCAATCCTTGTTGTTTTGGGGTTAAAAAATCAATTGCCGGGACATCACCGCCGTTCGACCTTGGCGATCGCCACGGCTGCGAGTATGAGTGTTACCAATATTGGTGTTATGGCCGCCATAATCGGCGGGAACGTACTCAGGATACCAATATAAGAGAACAGATTGTTCAGCGCGTAGAACGCGATGCCGATCATGACGCCCACAAAAATCTTGAGCGACACGCCGCCCGAGCGGGTGCTCAGGTACGCGAACGGCATTGAGAGCGCGAGCATCACGAGAATCGAGAGCGGATAGAAGACTTTCTTCCAGAAAGCGACTTCATAGCGGCTCGTGTCTTCGTGATTCTGTTTCAGGTGATGCAGATAGGACCCGAGATCCAGAATCGGCATGTGATCCGGATCCGCCACAATCACGGAAAGAATCCTCGGCGCGAGCGTCGTGCTGAGCACCATGCTCGGTTCCGTATGCCGGACGACCGGCTTCGGTATCGCTTTGGGGTCGCCACCGAGAAGCGACGGGAAGTCAGTTACCACCGCGTCCTTCAGCACCCAGCCCTTTCCTTCCTGATAGGAGCCCGAGGGCGCCTCAATCATCCGGTGAAGCTCGTTTCCGGTCGTGAATTCGTACACCCGCCAGCCGTTTGCTTCCTGCGCGGCGCCTGACTTAAGGCTCTGCACATTCACGTAACGGGACAGCACGAGTTTCTTCGAATTGTCATACACCTGATCGCGGGCCCAGACGCCGGAGTCGTAACCCGACGCGGTGAGCGGCCGGCTGTAAATCTTCAGCTGAACTTCCTGACGGAGAGCGTCGCTCTCCGGCGCCACGAATTCGCCAAGCAGATAAGTGAAGCCAACCAGAATCAGACCAGGCACCATGAGCGAACGCGTAAGCGAAAGCGGGCTCATGCCGGCCACACGGAGAATCGTGAATTCGGAATTCGCGGCCCAGCGGCTCATCGTGTAAACGGCGCCAAGCAGCGCACCGATCGGCATCACTTCATAGAGATGCGACGGAATGGAGAATCCGGTAATCGCCAGAGCCTGCAGCATGCCGTAGCTCGAACCGATCTTATCCACCTGGTTCACAAGGTCGAAGAAGAGGAAAAGACCGATCAGCGCCATCAGCACGAGACTCGTCGACAGGATGATCTGAGAGGTCAGATGTCGTGTAATAACCCGCATAATTTTTTCCTCACTCCATCCGATCGCGCCAGTAGCCGATTGTCAGTTCCCGCGGCAGCCAGCGCTGAAGCCAGATTCTCCGGATGAACAGGAAGGCGGTCAGAAGCAGCACGGATCCGTGAAGCGCGATCAGGCCCGACCACCAATGCCACCGTCCTTCCGTAATCCAGCTTTCCATAATGTTGATGAAGTTCAGATAGAGAATAAAGACGAGAACCGCCACCACCACATTGAGAGACTTGCCGGCTCTCGGATTCGTGAATGACAGAGGAATGGCAAAAAGCACCAGGTTAAGCGCCATCAGCGGCCACGAGAGCCGCCAGAAGAACTGACCGAGATTCTTCGGACTCGGGTCATTCAGGAGATAGCTGGTCGGAAGCGAATGCGCCTTGTCAGGCGACAGAATCTGGTCCGGCTTGATATCCAGACGGATCCCATAGGTTCCGAAACCCGTCACCCGATAGGACTTGGCGTCAGGAGCGATTTCGTACCGCTTTCCATCCGTCAGCTCCACGTAGCGGTCACCTTCCTTATTGATACGGAGACGGCCTTCGGTCGACGACACAACGGTTGCTTTCCCGTTCCGATTCAATTCAGAAACGAAGATGCCTTTGACGTTCTGCGTATCCTCGCTCACCTGCTGAATAAAGAACACGCGGCGGCCGGAACTCGACTCGATGAACTGTCCGGAGGCAATACGGCTCGTGTCGTCACGCTGCGAAAACTGCGCTTTGCTCACATCCATCTGACCGCGGGCCCAGGGCGTGATCGCAAGCGCCACCACCGCGGTGAGAAGCACCACAGGAAGCGAAAAGCGAAGCACCGGACGGATCCAGGAGAGGAGCGACAGACCGCCTGACGAGAACCAGACAATCATTTCGTTCTGCTGCCAGCTGCGGATCAGCGCCATCAGAATCGCGAGGAAAAGCGACAGAGCGAGCAGAGGCGCCAAAGTTGTGAGTGACGTGTAAAGCACCATCTGGAGGATGGCCCCGGCGTCAGACTTACCGACCGCCACCTGGCTCATCACCCGCACGATGCCCACCGTAAGAACGATAGAAAACAGCACGGTAAAAACACCGCCTGCTGTATTCATGAATTCTGAGATGAGCGAGCGCCTGAAAATCATAAAAATGGATCCCAAAGCTCCCCGGCAGATGGGGAGAAAAGCGGCCACGAAAAGACAAACTTACATTTTACGGCATGAAGGAAGAATCTTTGCGGAAAGGCCTTTTTGGTTCAAAAATTCTTGCAACAGATTCTTACTAAGTTCTACTAAAATAGGGAAATTCACCAAGTGGATCTTACCCCTCAAATCCAGAAGTCTATAAAAGCAATAAGAGCAGCCTTCCACGGTGGATGCCTTTCCTGTTTATCTACTTTCGGAAAATGAAAAAATCTGACTTCGGTGTTATCGCCGTCCTCTATCTAGTAGGAATCGCGTTCCTGGTCATGACGCTTAAGCTTCCCACAGGAGCCATGCGTTATCCCCTTTTCCTCACGGTCGTCTTTCTGGCGCTGGTCTCGATTTATCTGATTCAGCAGGTCCTGCACTACATCAAGACCCGCGAGATCGTTGATGACCTGAAGCAGAAATTCCAGGACTTCCAGGCTGTCCAGTTTTTCGGAGTCTGCGCGTTCTGCGTGATTTATCTCATTCTGATTCAGAAGCTCGGCTACTACCTCTCCAGTGTGCTCTTTATGCTGGGCTGTATGCTGTTCCTCCGCGTGAAGCCGCTCTTCGTGGTCCTCTCCACCGCGATCCTGATGGGCATCATTTATGGTGTCTTTACCGTCTTCCTCAAAGTCCCGCTTCCTGTGGGACTTATTTTTGGCTAGGCCCCGCGGAGATTAACCAATGCAAGAAACTCTGAGTCTCATGGGGCTTGGCTTCGTCAATGCCGTTACCCCGATCAATCTTCTCATCATGTTCCTGTCGACCGCCATGGGTATCACCATCGGCTGTCTGCCGGGACTTTCCGCCGCCATGGGTGTTGCGCTGCTCCTGCCGATCACGTTCGGCATGGATCCGGCTTCCGGCCTCATCACGCTCGGCGGTATTTACTGCGGCGCTATTTTCGGCGGTTCAATCAGCGCCATTCTGATTCATACGCCTGGCACGCCGGCTTCTGCCGCAACCGCTATTGAAGGCTACGAACTCACGAAGAAGGGACAGGCCGCGAAGGCTCTGACCGTCGCCTGTGTGGCTTCCTTTATCGGCGGTCTTCTTTCCTGCATCTCGCTCTACTTCTTCTCTCCGCTTCTCGCGCAGCTCGCGCTGCAGTTCAAGAGCCCTGAATACTTCTGGCTCTCGCTCTTCGGCCTCACGATCATTGCCGGTGTCTCGAATAAGTCACTCCTGAAGGGCCTGATTTCAGGCGTCCTCGGCCTGCTGATCTCCACGATCGGCATGGATCCGATGGAAGGTGTCGAGCGCTTCATGTTCAATCAGAGCGAACTCTATAACGGCATCAACGTGACCTGCGCCCTGATCGGCCTCTTCTCGATGTCACAGGTGCTGGTGCTCGCCGAAGGAAAGATCAAGGAGCGCGGACGTCTCCCCCAGAAGATCGGACGCTTCGGTCTCTCCAAAGCTGAAATGAAGCAGATCGCGCCGACCACGATCCGCTCCTGGATCATCGGCAACATCATCGGTATCCTGCCAGGCGCGGGCGCAACGATTGCGAGCTTCATTGGTTATAACGAAGCGCGTCAGTTCTCGAAGCATAAGGAGGAGTTCGGTCACGGCTCCATTGAAGGCGTCGCGGGTTCCGAAGCCGCCAACAACGCTGTGACGGGCGGCTCTCTCATTCCGACTCTTACCCTCGGCATCCCGGGTGAATCCGTTACCGCGGTGCTGATGGGCGGCCTCATCATTCATGGCCTGCAGCCGGGGCCCGAGCTCTTCACCACGTACGCCGACATGACCTATACGTTCTTCGCGGGCTTCGTGCTCGTGCAGTTCTTCATGCTCGTGATCGGACTCTTTGGCAGCAAGATGTTCGCCCAGATCTCGCGTCTCTCTGACGCCATTCTGATTCCGTCGATCTTCCTGCTCTGCGTGGTCGGCTCCTACGCCATCAATAACAGCACCTTTGACGTCGGCGTCATGGTGGTCTTCGGTGTGATCGCGACTAATAAAAGTGGACTACGTTTTTTTTAATTATATCACTTAAAAAAAGAGCT
>OHAA01001877.1_pt1 | contig 11738 bp, 14 predicted proteins | sample 1606051 | NCBI WGS metagenome assembly OHAA01 (sample SAMEA3541493, study PRJEB24748) | human gut metagenome | biome: human gut; feature: human-associated habitat; material: faeces | place: China | collected 2012
CGTATAACAGGATCTATATCATGCTGGAATATAAGCTGAAAAGATATGGTGTCCGCCTTCGGCCAGAGTACCTTCTGGTACGGCGCATCGGAGTCCTCCGGCGGCATCAACTGGTCCACCATCGTGTTCATTGCGGGCATGATGGTGATGGTGGAGGGCATGGGCCGTGTGGGTATCTTCCGCTGGCTGTGCCTGAAGCTGGCCAAGGCGGTTCATTACCGCACCGTGCCGCTGCTGGTGTGCTTCATGGTTATGGCAGCCGTGCTGTCCATGTTCATCGACAGCATCACCGTCATTCTGTTTCTGGCCGCCGTCACGGCGGAGCTGGGCCGCACCCTGCGCTTCGACCCGGTTCCCATGATCCTGGCGGAGATCTTCTGTGCCAATCTGGGCGGCAGCGCTACCATGTGCGGCGATCCCCCCAACATCATCATCGGCACCTCGCTGGGTCTGACCTTCTTCGATTTCCTCACCAACACCGGCGTTATCGTGCTGATCTGTCTGGTGGCCACGGTGGTGTCGGGCTGTAGCACATGATGCCAAGATCATACCTGCCGCCACCGCTTGCGCACCCTTCAATGAAGATCTCGGGAAAATCGCTTAAAATCTTTGCATACAGGCTGTATACGCCGAGGATATAGCGGTGGAAGAATTCGCCTTGCGGACGTTTCTTTTCATGCAGGTAATTGGAGTATGCTTCAGTAATGTTGCGATTCATGTCCCACTTGATGTAATCAAGACCTGTTTCTTCAATGATGGCTTTCATTTGCTGATAGATGGCGTCAACGACTTGCGGATCGGCAAAATCAAGCACGTATTGCCCGCGACCGACGGATCTTCTCTCATAAGGATGTCCGACGACCCATTCGGGATGATCTGCATAAAGCTTGGTATCCGGAGAAACCATCTCAGGTTCGAACCACATGCCGAATTTCAGTCCCATTTCGTGGATCTTCTTTGCAAATGCAGAGATTCCGTTCGGGAACTTCCTTTCATCGACGGTCCAGTTGCCGAGCGAGGTCCGGTCATCGTCCCGGTGTCCGAACCAGCCGTCATCAACCGCAAAGCATTCGATGCCGATTTCCTTGGCCTTTTCTGCCAGTTCCAGCAATTTCCTGTCATCAAAGTCAAAATACGTTGCTTCCCAGTTGTTCAAGACGATCGGGCGCACTTTGTTCTGCCACTTCGGCGGGATGATATGATTGAGCACGAAGGCATGCGTTTCCTTCATCAGACCGTTGATGCCGTCTTTAGTATGGAACAGGACGGCTTCAGGCGTCTTGAACGATTCGCCCGGTTCAAGCAGCCAGGAAAAGTGGTCGGGATTGATGCCCGTGTAAATTCTGGTCTGATTCCATTCGTTGACGTTGATGCTGGTGATGAAGTTGCCTGAATAAATCAGGTTTGACGCATAGACGACACCGTTGTCAAGCCCGGCTCCTTTTTCAACCAATGCCGCAAAAGGATTGTGCTGCGGACTTGTGGCTCCGCGCAGGGAACCGAAGCTGAGGTGACCCGGGGCAAGATTCTGCTTTTTGACATGGTCTTCCTTGAGCCATGCTCCGCAAAGATGCCAAAGCTCATAGTTGGCATCGGGAAGTTCCAATGCGCCGCTCATGATTTTTGAAATCTGAACGCTGCGATCACCGTCGTTTGTCAGTTCGGAACTTCTGACAATGGCCGAAACGTCGTCAAAAATGGCATACGTTTGCGTCAAAGTCAGCTTATGATCGCTGTCTTTGAGCCTTACTTTGAGTACTTTGACGTTTTCCGTTGAAGCACTCAAAGGCATTTCCAGGTCGTACGGCTTTTGATCTTCAATCGCATATGAGTCGAATTTAAAATCCAGATACAGGTAGTCTTCACCGTCCATGACTTCGATTGCGCCTTCGCGGAAATCGGATGATCCGTAAACCGGATATTCCTGCGCGCGATCTCCGAGCGTCAAAGCTTCACTGTATTTGACGGTACCGGCCGACTTGCTTTCTCGAAGAAGCATGTATCTGAAATCTTCTTTTGTCAGTTCGCCCAAAAATGCACCATAGTATAAATGACCAAGCTGACCGTTTTCCATGACATAAAACAAGTAGCTGATCCTGTCGTTATGGAGATGGAAAAATTTGTTTTCAAGTACTTCAACTGCAACCATAATAATCCTCCAGATAGCTAATTATTCAGCCTGCTTGCCGGATTGTTCCTCAAGAAGGTATTCCTTGTCAAGCATCATCAGGAACGGTGTCCAGATAAACGTCATGATGACAACGTCGACCAATTGAAGAATGGCACCTGCAATGGAACCTGTTCCGAGCCAGCCGGCAAGGAAGATAGGCGTTGTCCAGACAACCGTTGCCCCGATCGGGTAAGGAACGAGACCTACGCTGATCGCAAAGTAGGAAACGATTGTTGAAGCAAGCGGAGCAAGGATCCACGGAATCAGAAGTGTCGGGTTCAAGACAACCGGAAGACCGTATGTCATCGGTTCGGAAACGTTGAAGATTGAAGGAGCAAGGATTGTTCTCATCGTCGTCTTCATGCGGATTGACTTGGCAAGGAAGAAGCCGAAGACAAGCGAAACGCCAAGCTGCATGCCCTGGTTGACGAAAACACCCATGAACGTCGTGTTGATGATGTGAGGAAGATGTTCTGCACCGTTCTTGTAAGCTTCATAGTTCTGGATGGCAAGAGCCGTCATGATCGGATCGATAACCGAGTTGACGAGCAATGTGCCGTGGATACCGAACCACCAGAACAATTGCGTCAAGAAGACGGCGATGATTACGGCCGGCAACGTTCCACCAAGACCCATCAAAGGCTGTTGGAGAACTTTGTAGACGAAGCTGATCGCATCCTTGTAGTTCGTGTACGTGAAGATGTAGCGCACCGTATTTGCCAAAAGCAAAGGAACGGCACCAGGGATGATGGCGATAAACGAATCCGCAATCATCGGAGGAACTGATTTAGGCATTTTGATCGTAATATTTGCTGCACAGATTTTGCAGTAGATTTCCGTTGTAATAATGGCTGTGATAATACCGACGAAAATACCTTTTGCACCGAGCGAATCGAGCGGAATCATCGTTCCTTGCTTCATTGACTGGAACGGAACGAGCATCAGGAAACTGGAAAGACCGATTGCACCGGCAAACAGGCCTTTTTGTTCATAGCGCGTTGCCAATTGGTAGCTGATACCAAAGACAACGAACAAAGCTGAAATCGACATCGTTGCGTTGCCGATCGGGCCGAAGAAATTATTCAAAAAGTCATTGACGCCTTGCGGGAGCATTTTGGCAAAGCCAAACGTCGTCGGCAAGTTTTGGATGATGATCATGATAGAAGCAAACATCGTTGCGGGAAACGCCACCATGAAGCCGTCACGAAGGCTGAGCAGGTAGCGGTTGTTACCAATTCTTTGGGAGATCGGCATCATTTTTTCTTGAAATTTGTTTAAAAAGTCTTTCATTTGATGAAACCTTCCTGTCTTTTTTGCTTTAGCAAACGTTTACAATGTCATTATATCTGTTTAGTTAACGTTTACACAAGTGTTTAACAAAAAATTTTTTAAAGAAATATTTTGACATGACAAATGTCACTTGAGATTGTTAGGAAGGGGCATTGTGCGTTAAAAAGGACGTTAATGCCCGAAAGAATGCTTTGATGGGTAATCTCGTAAGCGCTATAATTAAGGTGTTTATCTTTGCTGATTTTAAGAAAAGGGAAGTCCTATGAAGAAGAGAATTTTTAAATGGGAAAATGCAGTGCCGAAAATTTTGATCGTTGTTATAGTTTATCTGTGTTATCTTTTTGTTCCTCTTACAAGACAACCAGTCAAAATCGGGGCAACGTACATGACGATGAACAATACTTTTTATACGGTGATCAACGATGAAATCAGAAAGCGAACGGATGCCAACGGTGATGTTTTAAAAACGTTGAATCCTGCGCTCAGCATAAAGAAACAATGTCAGCAGATTGAGACGTTTATCAGGGAGGATTTTGACGTAATCGTCATCAATCCGGTCAGCGACAACAGCAAGATGCTTAATTCGGCATTGAAGAAAGCAAGGGCATGCGGAATCAAAATCATTGCGGTGGACAGCCAGTTGAAAGAGACGAAGAATGTCGATTGCACGATCGTATCGGATAACTATAATGCCGGGGTTTTGTGTGCCAAGGACATAATGAAGAACATGTCTGAAGCAAAAATCGTTTTGTTGAAGAACTGGAATGCGTTATCCGTTAAAGATCGCTATCAAGGTTTTTCGGATACGATAAAAGGCAAACCGAATTACCGGATTGTTGAGCAAGTCGAAACGCTTGGCCAAACGGAAATTGCGATGCCGAAGATGCAGGAAACGATCAGCAAAGGGATCGATTTTAATGTTGTCATGGCTTTGGACGACCAAAGCGCAATTGGGTCCCTGGCTGCTATGGATTCTCAAAAAGTTAGAAAAAAGGTTCGCGTCTATGGGATTGACGGTTCGGCAAATATGAAAAAGCTGTTGTCGTCAAAAGATAATGCATGGGCCACGGTTGCACAGTCACCTATCAAACTTGGAGAAAAAACTGCAAACGTCAGCTACAGGCTAGCGTCCGGCAAGAACGTACCCAAAAAAATCATTGTTCCGGTTCACTTGATTACTAAGGAAAATATTGACAAGTGTAGCATTGAGGGGTGGCAGTGATGAACAAAAAGCGCAATGTGCATTATTCTTATCAGGCCTTGATTTGGGTGACGTTTTTGGGAATCATGTTTTACTCATCGACGTATCTTTTTTCAACCAAGTACATCATTGAAAAAGGATTGAGTTGCTATTTGTTGGAAAAGGCAAGCGTAGTCCCCACCTCGCCCGTTAAGCTTTATTTTTTGTCAACGGCAACGTTTGCGCTGTTGGTTTTCATAATCCGTTTTCGACGTGAAATGCAGAGCGTTGCTTGGAATTATGCTTGGCTCGTCATCGAGTTGGTCGTTATGGTCATTTTGTTTCTTGAAATGCGCGCCTCTTACAACGGAATGATTTTTTTGGTTTTTGCAGACGTTTTCTTTTCCACCAAAGATCTTTATTCGCTGAAACGGAAATTTTACTGGGTCTTGTTTATATGCTTTGGCAGCGTTTGTCTGGTTTTGTCAAATTACAATCTGGTTGCGATGTTTTTTCATTTGCCGTCAATCGGAGTTTATATCAACTTTTTGCCTGAAAAAATTAAGCTTGAAATGAATTTATGCAAAAATCTTGTCGATGTCTTCAGCTTGATCGTTTTTATCATTACCCTTTTGAATTACATTATCTATTCAACTAACGAAAAGCGAAACATTGAAGAAGAATTGCGGATGGCCGACAAGGTAAATGCAGATCTTAAAAGCTACGTGACGTTGGCGGAAGAGAATGCGGAACTCAGGGAGAGAAAAAGAATTTCACGCGAGATTCACGATACTTTAGGACATGCACTGACAGGTATTGCGTCTGGAATTGATGCGGTCATGGTCTTGATTGACATTGATAAGAATGGGGCGAAAAAACAGCTGGAAAACATTTCCAAGGTTGTTCGCGAAGGAATAATCGACGTCAGAAATTCTTTGAACAAGTTGCGTCCGGAGGCCCTTAAAGAAGGGACTTTGCAAGGTTCTCTCGAAAAAATGATTCAAAACTATACGGATGTGTCAAAAATCAACGTAAAACTGTGTTATCAATGGGGAGATGCTGATTTCGAGAAAACGACCGAAGACGTTATTTTCAGAATTATTGAAGAATCGATTACCAATTCTTTAAGACACGGGCATGCCAAGAACGTTTCAGTCATTTTGAGTCAGGACGAAAGCAACTATCGTGTGGTCATTCAAGATGACGGAACGGGAGCTTCTGAATTCAAATACGGCTTCGGCCTAACGCAAATGAGCGAGAGAATTGCGATTATCGGCGGAAAAGTCAGCTATGACGGAAAAGACGGTTTTAAAACAACGATAGAATTTAAAAGGCGGGATAAAAATGGTTAAGGTACTTATTGCAGATGATCAGGAACTTATCAGACAATCTCTCAGCATTGTTTTGGGTGCTGATTCTGAGATTGAGATTACTGACTCCGTCGGTGATGGAACGGATGTGTTAAAGAGTCTTGAAAAAAATGTTCCTGATGTAATTTTAATGGATGTCAGAATGCCGAAGATGGACGGAACGGTCTGCACCAAAGAGGTGAAACAAAAGTACCCTGACGTCAAAATCATTATTTTGACAACGTTTGATGATGATGATTTTATTTACAGCGCATTGAAATACGGTGCATCAGGGTATATTTTGAAGGGGGTTTCAATGGAAGGCCTGAAACAGGCCATCATGACTGTATACCACGGTGGCTCAATGATCAATCCGGATATTGCCACAAAGGTGGTTAAGCTTTTTTCGCAGATGGCACAATCCGACTTTGCCATAAAAGTTGATGAAAAAGGTTCGGATGAACTGACAAAATCAGAAAAAATAATCATTCAGTGTGTCGGACAAGGACTGTCGAATAAAGAAATCGCAAGCAAATTGTATCTTTCTGAAGGAACGGTCAGGAACAATCTTTCAAGAATCCTTTCAAAACTCAGTCTGCGCGACAGAACGCAGTTGGCAATTTGGGCAGTTCAGACGGGAATCTTGTTGAAGAATTTTGGTGGATATTGATGAAAAACAGTAAATTTAAGTTATTTTTTCTCGGAGCCGTTTTGCTTTTATCAGTCAGTGCTGCAGCCGTTTTTTATGAATCTAACAAAGAGCAGACGATAACCCTTGGGATATACTCTGATAGCAGTTGGAACGTTCCCAACAGCGAGGGAACCAAAGTGATCGATTATGCGATCAAGCGCTTCGAAAAGGAAAATCGCGGCGTGAAAATCAAGTATGAAAGCGGACTCGAAAAGAATGACTATATGGATTGGCTGTCTGAAAAGATTGTTTCGGACAAGTCGCCGGACGTCTTCATTGTGCCGTCAAAGCAGTTTAACATGCTGGCCTCAATCGGGAGTATGACAAAACTTAACGGTTATATGAAAGCAGAAGGAATTGACAAGAAAATATTTTATAACGGTGCCTATGATGCAGGCAGCTATTCCGAAAATCAGTATGCACTTCCTTACGAAACAAATCCGATGATGATGTGCATAAATACTGAACTTATGAAAAAAGAAGGCATAGGTTTGCCCAGGTCATCATGGACTATTGAAGATTTATATGATATTTGTCAAAAGGTTTCAAAAGATATCAACAATGACGGAATCGTCGATCAGTTTGGGATTGCAGATTACACGTGGGAGAATGCGGTTTTTGCATATGGCGCAGAACTGTTCGGAAATGACGGATCAAGTGCCAATTTTACCAGTTCAAAAGTTCGCAAGGCTTTGACCATGATAGAGAAATTAAATGTTCTATCTGGCAATTACAAACCTGGATCAGATGATTTTGATAAGGGCAAGGTGGCATTTCTTCCAATGACTTTGGCGCAATACCGGACATATGAGTCTTATCCGTACCGCGTGGCCAAATACTCTGCATTTTCGTGGACGTGCATCAAGATGCCGTCAGAAAGCAAAAAAATTTGCGGAACCAACTCTGAAACGTCTCTTTTTGCAGTTTCTTCGCAAAGTCACCGTAAGAAACTGGCTTGGAAATTTGTCAAACTGCTTTGCTGCGACAAAAAGGTTCAGCAGTATCTGCTTAAGCATTCTCAAGGATCGACTGTTTTGCGCAGCGTCATCTCAAGCCGACAGGCGAAACGTTTCTTGGAAGAGGACGGCATTACGCATAATGCTTTGACGACCGGAAGTCTCGATGAGATCTTAAACAACATGAAAGCATCACAGAATTTCAAAAAATACGGTGAAGCAATGGAACAAGCAGATTATCTGATCAGCAAAGCTCTTGAAAAGCGTGAGGTCGATACCGAAATCAGCAAGATTCAAGAGCAGATTGAAAATACGTTGATAAACAAGTAGAAAGCACTCTGAGTGACAATTGTCATTTTAAGGGTGCTTTTTATCATGGGCAAAAAATGACAAAGCACACTGTGTAAGCGCTTAAAAAGATTGTATCATGGATACATGAATGATAGGAGGAGGGATCAAATGAAACAACTTATTCTTGTGAGTCACGGATCGTTTGCGGAGGGTCTTAAGACGTCTCTTGCAATGTTTGCAGGCGATAAGATTGATCAGGTTACTGCAGTCGGCTTGAAAGACGGTGCAAATGTTGATGATTTGGCCACTGAATTTTCCAAAAGACTCGAAGAAAATAATATCGATTCTGAGACGGAATTGATTGTTTTAGCCGATATCATCGGAGGAAGTCCGCTGACGACGGTGTGCAACGTATTGGAGGAAAGGGGATTATTGGCAAGTTCGATCGTTTTTGGTGGGATGAATCTTCCGATGGCACTGAATGCTTTGGTCATGAAAGACATGCTGCCAAATGATGAGTTCATAACGATGATTTTGACCGAGGCAAAAAATGCGGTCCAAGAATTCAAAACAGATATCAGCGATGAAGAAGACGATGACATTTGAGTAAGGAGTGATAATTAATGACAGTAACATTTGTAAGAATTGACGACCGGATGATTCACGGTCAAACGGTGACGCGCTGGGCCAAAGAATATCCGTGCGACGGATTGGTGGCCGTTAATGATGCGGCAGCAAGCAACAAGGTTTTGAAGCAGGCTTATAAGGCCGCAACGGATGACAAGAAAACTTTTGTCTGGACGATGGATGCTTGGCAAAAGAAATGTCAAAAGGTACTTGATTCTGATAGCCGCTACTTTTTGATTACGAAAAATCCGCTAGACATGAAAAAAATTCTGGTTGATCAAGGATTCGTGCCGGATGACGTAAAAGAAATCATTGTTGGTCCATGCAATGATCGCCCAGGTGCCGTAAAACTCGGAAACAACCAGTCAATTACGCAAGAAGAAGCAGAGGCACTGGAAGAGATTCAAAAAGCCGGCTACAAGGTTAAATTTCAACTGCTTCCAGATGTTTCAATCGGTTATTTCGATGATTTCAAGAGCAAATTTGGGTTATAACAATACGAAAAGGGGTAGATACTTATGACGATTAGTTGGGTACAAGCAGCCATTTTAGGGTTGTTTGCTTGTTTATCATCAATGCCAGGTCTTGGCGGTACGACAATCGGCAACTATACGCTCGGTCGCCCGCTTGTTGGTGGTTTGATTTGTGGACTTGTTTTAGGAGATCTTAAAACCGGTATCATGTGCGGGGTTGCGATGCAACTTGTTTACATTGCTTTGGTTACCCCCGGTGGAACGGTTTCTGCCGACGTTCGTGCCGTTTCTTATATCGGTATTCCGTTGGCGATGGTTGCCGTTCATTCTCAAGGATTGTCGGCAACGTCTGCAGGGGCAGCCGACCTTGCCAAGTAAATGGGGACTTTAGTCGGAACGGTCGGGACTGTTCTCTTCTATGGAACTGCTACGATGAATCTTGTGTGGCAACACATGGGTTGGAAAGCAGTCGAGCAGGGCAAGTTCAAGAAATTATATGCTGTTGACTGGGGTTGGCCATGGGTTTCGCATTTTATCTTTTCATTTTTGCCAACTCTCGTTATGTGCAAGTTAGGTGCCAGTGCGGTTACTGCTTTGAAGACGGCTTTGCCGATGGACGGGATTCCGATGATGACGCTCTTTACGGTTGGTTCACTTCTTCCATGCGTAGGTATTGCTATTTTGCTTAAACAACTCGTAAACAACGTTTTGGATTTCGTTCCTTTCATGGTAGGTTTTACGTTGGCTGCATCACTGCATCTGAACCTTGTTTCGTGTGCGGTTATTTCGCTCATCTTTGCGCTTTTGTTCTATGAACTTGACATGGCAAAGATTGCACGCAGCACCGCTGTGGCCCGAGCAACTGAGACAGATGACGACGATGATGAGGAGGATATTTGATGATGGAAGCGAAAAAGATAAGCAAAAAAACGTTGATGAAATCATTTCACCATTGGTTCTATGGTAATTTGACATGCTTTTCACAAGAACATATGCAGACTTTTGGCTATTTAACTTCAATGCTGCCGATTGTCGAAGAATTATATGACAAAAAAGAAGATCAAGAAAAGGCAATGCATACTTACACGGCCTTCTTTAATACCGAACCTCAGCTGGGATCTTTGATCGTCGGCATTACGGCCGGACTTGAAGAAGCACGAGCCAACGATAAGGAAGGCGTTGATGAGGAAACAATCAACGGTCTTCGTGCCGGCTTGATGGGACCTATCGCCGGAATCGGTGATTCGCTCGTTGTCGGAACGCTGATTCCTGTTATCTTGGGAATCGCATTGGGTTTATCAAACGGAGGTTCTCCGTTAGGGGCGATCTTTTATATCGTCGTGTGGAATCTTCTTGCGTATTTTGGAATGCGTTTTGCATATTTTAAAGGCTATGAACTTGGCGACAAAGCGGTTGAATTCTTAGTCGGAGCGCAAGGTCAAGCTATCAGAAAAGCAATTGCGATTATTGGCGGGATGGTTATCGGGGCTGTTGCTGCAACGTGGGTTTCGATTTCAACCGCATTTAAGCTGAGAAATGCTTCCGGCAAAGTTTATCTCAATTTGCAAAATCAGTTGGACAATGTATATCCAGGTCTTTTGACGGTTTTGTTTATCGTACTTTGCTGGTGGCTAATGGCCAAAAAGAACATGTCTCCGATCAAAGTGATGCTTTTGCTTGTCGTAATTGCTCTTATCGGTGTTATTGCCGGATTCTTCAACCCAGGCTTAAGCTATTAGAATCAAAAGAAATAGGGGTGCTTTAAATGACGAAAGAACAACTTGAACAAGGATATCTAAAAGAAATCGAATATCAAAAGCATATGCTTGAAAATTTGAGCCGATGGATGAATCTTTGGTTCATGTTGGTCGGAATCGGGGTCGTTTTGATCTATTCGTTAAGAACGGAAATGTTTTTCTTAGTCTGCGGCATCGTTGCTGTTTCTGTCGGCATTTTAGGGATGCTGGTGTTTGGTTGCGGGATTTATCACGGCAATAAAAACTTAAAGCTCGTTATTGAAGACTTTGAGGAAAAAGTCACAAAAACAGCTTGAATAGTGCTTTGATAAGAAAACGGGATTTCTGAGTCATGCGTATGCGTCAGAAGTCCTGTTTTTGCTTTATGAGGGTCATCTCCATCAAAAATCGTTTTTTCAAAATTTTCGTCATTATTTTATATGCATCTCGTTTTGTACGATTTTCCCTGATGATATGGGCTCTGCATTTTTATGGAAATACAGTGTGGGGTTCAGCAGCCAAGTTGCTAATTTCATCTTATTTTAAATTTTATTATTGATTTTTAATTTAAGCGGTGATAAAGTTAGAGACATCAAATACGAAACGAGGCAAGAAGACATGAAAAACGTCATGCAGCTCCACAACGCAGCAGATATTATCATTATTCGCATTATTATTTAGGTGATGCGGATGCCCGGACAGGATATCCCGGCGGATGCCCTCATATAACTGCTCATACAGGCTCCGGCCGCTCTCTTTGCTCAGGGGATAGGTCAGCATAGTTCCTCCATCTGGTATTATCCGATAATATCGATATGGGCATTTTAATAATACCAATTCCTACTATAATACAGACATTACATAAAAGCAAGGAGATTTTTCCCATGAGAGATGCGAACATCAAGAAACTGGTTCTGGCGCATTTTTCTAAGGGAATATAAAAACTGATAGAACGAGATTGTTTGCAATAATTCA
>OHAA01001882.1_pt1 | contig 11724 bp, 10 predicted proteins | sample 1606051 | NCBI WGS metagenome assembly OHAA01 (sample SAMEA3541493, study PRJEB24748) | human gut metagenome | biome: human gut; feature: human-associated habitat; material: faeces | place: China | collected 2012
TATGTCTTTGCACTGTTGTATACTATGTTACTACACTGCACACATTGGACGCCCGCTAAGTAACGGTAGAAAATTTATGATGAAAACAAACTGTATAAATGAGATACAGTTACCGAAATAATGTAGGGGAGAACAGTGTTCGCCAATCGTTTTGGTTGCAAAACCAAAACGAATAAAACACACTGACTTGTTATTTAAATGAAGAAAACTGTGCATCAAATATTGCACTCATTGCGTATAATAGTTAAAAGTTTAAAATGTAGGTTCGTGCCTTTTTAGTTGTGCCGTCAAAGTTTGTTACGGTAGTATATCCGGTAGGTACAAATCCATTTTTAATCATAACTTTTCCCGAGTTTACATTCTCAACAGCGTGGCAACCGTAAATCTTTGTTTGCTTTAAAGTGTTCTTTGCAAAATTAAGAATTACTGCGGCTATTTCAGTTGTAAAGCCTTTGTGCCAATAATCAAACATACAGTTGTAACCGATTTCGTACATCTGTTCATCATCATTCCATACAAGACCGCCACTGCCGAAAAGAGTACCCGCTTTTTTGTCAATAAATCCCCAATCGTATTGCTTGTCAGAATTTTCTGCATATTCAACCATTTTAAGCCATTCAATTGTATCATCAAGGCTTGTGTGAGAATTATACCGCATATACTTTGTAACTCGATTATCACTTGTCCAGTTGTTAAATGCCGTTTTAGCATCGTTAACGGTTAATGGGCGTAAAATGACTCGTTCACTTTCAAGAACAGGTGTTTTCAAAAAATCATCTCCTATAACAAAGAGGTCAGTGATTACTGACCTCTTTTCTTTTTTTATATTCCGATAAATATTAATATAGTGTTAGTTCGTAAATTGACAACCAAGCTACGCTCGGGTGACAAAAGTTTGAATATAACAAACTGTCTTCACGAACCGGGTGCGAGACACTCGCATTAGTCAACCTTTGGCAAGCCGTCAAAACCCTGCTGGAGGTCGGCGTCTGTCGGAATGTAGTCGCTCATTTCGCCGTCATTATACTTCTGATAAGCAACCATATCAAAGTAGCCTGTACCTGTAAGACCGAAGAGAATTGTCTTTTCTTCGCCTGTTTCTTTGCACTTGAGAGCCTCGTCAATTGCAACTCTGATTGCGTGACTGCTTTCGGGAGCAGGGAGAATACCCTCAACTCTTGCAAACTGCTCTGCTGCTGCAAATACACTTGTCTGCTCAACTGCTCTTGCCTCCATAAGACCGTCATGGTAAAGCTGAGAAAGTGTTGAACTCATACCGTGGAAACGAAGTCCGCCTGCGTGGTTGGCTGACGGAATAAATCCGCTGCCGAGTGTGTACATCTTTGCGAGAGGACAAATCATACCTGTGTCGCAGAAGTCATATGCAAACTTACCTCTTGTAAGGCTTGGGCATGATGCCGGCTCAACAGCGATAAACTTGTAGTCATTTTCGCCACGGAGCTTTTCACCCATAAACGGAGAGATAAGACCGCCGAGGTTTGAACCGCCGCCTGCACAGCCGATGATAATGTCAGGCTTTACATTGTATTTTTCTAGAGCGGCTTTTGCTTCAAGACCGATAACGGACTGATGAAGAAGTACCTGATTAAGCACACTTCCGAGTACATAACGGTAGCCGTCTGTATGAGTTGCAACCTCAACAGCCTCAGAAATAGCACAGCCAAGGCTTCCTGTTGTACCGGGGTGAGCCTCAAGAATCTTTCTGCCGACTTCCGTTGTTGTAGACGGTGACGGAGTAACGCTTGCACCGTAGGTTCTCATAACCTCTCTTCTGAAAGGCTTTTGCTCGTATGAAACCTTTACCATAAATACCTTGCAGTCAAGGCCAAAATATGAACAAGCCATTGAAAGGGCAGTACCCCACTGACCTGCGCCTGTTTCGGTTGTAACACCTTTAAGTCCCTGCTTTTTAGCGTAGTAAGCCTGAGCAATTGCACTGTTGAGCTTGTGGCTTCCGCTTGTGTTGTTGCCCTCAAATTTGTAGTAAATCTTTGCGGGAGTGTCAAGAGCCTTTTCAAGAAAATATGCTCTTATAAGCGGAGATGGACGGTACATTTTATAGAAGTTCTGAATTTCTTCCGGAATGTCAATGTATGCGTCTGTATCGTCAAGCTCCTGGTCAATAAGCTCATCACAGAACACGGGAGCAAGGTCTGCGTGTGTCATAGGCTTGAGTGTTGCAGGGTTTAAAAGCGGTGCAGGCTTGTTTTTCATATCTGCACGAACATTGTACCATTTTGTCGGGATTTCGCTTTCGTCAAGGTATATTTTGTATGGGATTTTGTTTTCAGCCACTAAAATGACCTCCTTGGAATAATATTTCTCTGTAAATCTTATGTAAGTTGATTTTGAAATTTTGCAGGATTTATTTTACATCCTGCACACTTCTGTAATATTGTACCACAAATAAAAGGCTTTGTCACGCAAATTTGTAAAAATTTATTTTGGCATACAAAACCTATATTTTTATTTACACTTTTTTTACAATTAACAAACAGCGTATTTTACAAAACAGTCATAGACTGATGTTGTACGAAAGAGGTACACAAATGATATGAATTTAAGGAGAAAATTCAAATGAATTCTATGACTAAAAAAATTACGGCAACAGCATTATTCGGTGTTCTTGCAGTTTCTGCATTTGCAGGCTGCGGCGGTGCAAGCTCTTCATCAAACGGTTCATCCGACGCAGGTTCGGACGCAGCAAAGTTTGACGCATCAAAAACAATCTCTGTTGTAACAAGAGAAGAAGGCTCAGGCACAAGAGATGCATTCACAGAGCTTACAGGCGTTCTTGTTAAGGACGGCGACAACAAGACAGACAACACAACTACTTCGGCTGTAACAATCAACAGCACAGAGGCTGTTATCACAAATGTTAAGGATAACGAGGCGGCAATCGGTTACATTTCACTCGGTTCACTCAACGATACGGTAAAGGCTCTTAAAATCGGCGGTGTTGAGGCAACAGCCGATAATGTAAAATCAGGCGACTATGCAGTAAGCCGTCCGTTCAACATTGCTTACAAGGGCGAAATCAGCGATGTTGCTCAGGATTTTGTTGATTACATAATGAGCTCAGACGGTCAGAAGATTGTTTCGGACAACGGTTATGTAACAGTTTCGGAAAATGCCGAATACAGCGGTAAGAAGCCGTCAGGCAAAATCAGCGTAGCAGGTTCATCTTCGGTATCACCTGTAATGGAAAAGCTTGCCGAGGCTTATCAGAAGGTAAACACAAACGCTAAGGTTGAAATCCAGACATCCGACTCATCGGCAGGTATGCAGTCAGCTATGGGCGGCACATGTGATATCGGTATGGCGTCCCGTGACCTTAAGGATGAAGAAAAGAGCGCACTCAAGGTTGAAACAATCGCAAAAGACGGTATCGCAGTAATCGTAAACAATGCAAACACATGTGATGACCTCACACTTGATCAGGTAAAATCAATTTACACAGGTGAAACAACTGTTTGGAGTGACATAATTAAATGAGATTAAACAGATTTCGTGAAAAGGCAATGCAGGGAGTTTTCTTCCTCACAGCTGTAACAAGTATAGCGGCGGTTGTCATAATCTGTATATTCTTATTCTGTAACGGTGTTCCTGCAATGGCAGAAATAGGCTTCTTTGATTTCGTAGGCGGACAGAAATGGGCGCCTACGAATGTGCCTGCATCATATGGAATTTTTGATATGATTATCGCAAGCATATATGTTACTGCGGGAGCAATCATAATCGGCGTCCCGATAGGAATTCTCACAGCAGTATTTCTTGCAAGATTTTGTCCTGCACCGCTTTACAAGGTGCTTAAACCGGCAACAGAGCTTTTGGCAGGCATCCCGTCAATTGTTTACGGCTTCTTCGGACTTGTGGTAGTTGTACCGTTCATCCGTGATAACTTCGGCGGTGACGGTTCAAGCTGGCTTGCGGCGTCAATCGTACTCGGAGTTATGATTCTTCCGACAATCATCGGTGTGTCGGAGTCGGCAATCAAGGCAGTTCCCGAAAGCTACTACGAAGGTGCTCTGGCACTTGGAGCAACAAAGGAAAGAAGTGTGTTCAAGACAATTCTTCCGGCATCAAAATCAGGCGTTCTTGCAGGAGTTGTTCTCGGCATAGGCAGAGCGTTGGGCGAAACAATGGCAGTTGTACTCATTGCAGGCAATAAGGTTCAGATTCCGCACAGCGTTACGGACGGACTTCGTACCCTGACCGCAAACATTGTTCTTGAAATGGGTTATTCAACAGGCTTGCACCGTCAGGCACTTATTGCAACGGGTGTTGTTCTGTTCGTATTTGTTCTGCTCATCACACTTTCAATGCAGGCTATAAAGAGTAGGAGTGAAAAGCGTGGCTAACAGCGATAACATAAAAAACGATGCCGCTTTGGTTGATGTGTCACAGATTAAGGCAATCAACAAAGTATCGTTTAAACAGAGAATGAAGGCCTACAAAAGAAAGCCCCTTTCACTTGTACTGCTCATTCTTGTAGGTCTTGCGGCGGCACTTTCAGCGGCGGCTCTCATATTTATCATTGCCTATGTTCTTGTGCGAGGTGTTCCGAACCTTACCCCCGAGCTGTTCTCGCTTGAATACAACAGCGACAATGTATCGTGTATGCCGTCAATTATCAACACAATTGTTCTTACGCTTGTAACCCTTATAATTTCCGTACCGTTCGGTGTGGGAGCGGCAATCTATCTTGCAGAGTATGCAAAGCGTGGCAACAAGCTTGTTAAGGTAATCAGAACAATGGCAGAAACCCTTGCCGGTATTCCGTCAATTGTTTACGGTCTTTTCGGTATGCTTTTCTTTGTGTATGCCCTTAACTGGGGTTATTCACTTCTTGCCGGTGCATTTACGCTTGCAATTATGGTACTTCCCACAATTATGCGTACAACCGAGGAGGCACTTCTCACAGTTCCCGATTCATACCGTGAGGGCAGTTACGGACTCGGTTCGGGCAAGCTCAGAACAATTATGAGAATTATTCTTCCGAGTGCGATGCCCGGTATTCTTGCCGGAATCATTCTTGCTGTCGGCAGAATAGTTGGCGAAACAGCCGCACTTATTTATACTTACGGTTCGGCAACAGGCTATGCGGCAGGCCCTCTCAATTCGGGACGGTCACTTGCCGTTCATATGTATGTACTTACCAACGAAGGACTTCATACAGATCAGGCATGGGGTACCGCAGTTGTACTTCTTGTACTTGTTTTTGCAATCAATACACTCTCGGCATTTGTTGCAAAGAAACTTGGAAACAACAAGAAGTAACAGGAAAGGATAATTATTTTACAATGGATAAATTTACCATAGAAAACATGAATCTTTACTACGGAAAATTTCATGCGTTAAAGGATGTAAATATCCGTATGAAGAAAAACAGAATCACAGCCTTCATCGGTCCGTCAGGCTGCGGTAAGTCAACTCTTTTAAAGTCGCTCAACCGAATGAACGACCTTGTTGAGGGTTGTAAGATAACAGGCGACATTCGCCTTGACAACGAGGATATTTACGGAGATATGGATGTGAATATTCTCCGCAAAAGAGTTGGTATGGTGTTCCAGAAAGCCAATCCGTTCCCGATGAGCATTTACGATAACATCGCTTTCGGTCCTCGCACACACGGAATCAAAAGCAAGAAAGAACTTGACCGGATTGTTGAAGAATCCTTGCGTGACGCCGCAATCTGGGATGAGCTTAAAGACAGGCTCAAAAAGAGCGCTCTCGGTCTTTCGGGCGGTCAGCAACAAAGACTTTGTATTGCAAGAGCACTTGCCGTAAAACCCGAAGTTCTGCTTATGGACGAGGCAACCTCTGCACTTGATCCTATTTCAACGGGTAAAATTGAGGAGCTTTGCCTTAAACTGAAAAACGATTATACAATCGTTATGGTAACACATAATATGCAGCAGGCTTTGCGTATTTCAGATGAAACAGCGTTCTTTTTACTCGGTGAAATGGTTGAATGTAATTCAACCGACGCAATTTTCTCAAATCCGCAGGATAAGCGTACCGAAGAATACATTACGGGAAGGTTTGGCTAATGAGAGAATATTTTGATAAAGAGCTTACACAGCTTAACGACAGCCTTATTGAAATGGGCGGTCTTGTTGAACAGGCAATCAAAAACACAATGAAGATGATTGTTGACGGCGAAGATTTGCTTGATATCGCAAGAGAACACGAAAATCGTATTAACGAGGCGGAAAAATCCATCCAAAGCAGATGTCTGCACCTTCTTCTTCATCAGGCACCGGTTGCACACGACCTCAGATATGTTTCCGCCGCACTCAAAATGATTACCGACCTTGAGAGAATCGGCGATCAGGCAGTTGATATTGCTGAAATGTCTGTTTACATCAAGGACAAAAAGCAGGTGTTCAATCTTACTCACATTTTGGAAATGGCAGACAATGCCTCAAAAATGGTAACGGAGGCTATTGACGCTTTTGTTAAGAGCGATATTGAGGTTGCCAAAAAGGTAGCCCGTCAGGATGATATCGTTGACGAACTTTTTAACCGTTCAAAGAATGAAACGGTTGAACTCATTCATAAGAATAAGGAACTCGGCTCAGAGGCTCTCGATATCGTTATGATTGCAAAGTATCTTGAAAGAATTGCAGACCATGCGGTTAATGTTGCAGAGTGGGTTGCTTTTTCAATTACAGGTAGCTGCGATTTGCCCGACTGATATATTTTGCTTAACAAACGGGAGCATAGCTGTATGCTCCTGATTTTTGTTTTATTAAACTTTACATTTTTGCAAAAAAAGTCTATAATTATGGCGGATGTTCCGATTTTAATTTAAGTGCAAACGCCCCTTTGCGGTGCATTTAAATACACATTTGTTGAGGGAGAGTATTAGATGTTAATTTACATTGTTGAAGATGATACCGATATCAGAGAGCTTGAATCTTATGCCATGAAAAGCAGCGGATATGAGGTTCAGAGCTTTGGCGAAAGCAAGAGCTTTTTTAAGGCTTGTACAGCCGAAATTCCTCAGCTTGTAATTCTTGATGTTATGTTACCCGATTTTGACGGACTTTCCGTGCTTGAAAAAATGCGCAGGGATGCCGTGACAAAAAATGTTCCCGTTATCCTTGTTACTGCAAAGGGAAGTGAAATGGATAAGGTCAAAGGCCTTGACATGGGTGCCGATGACTATATTACAAAACCTTTTTCAGTCCTTGAGCTTATTTCAAGAGTCCGTGCAATCCTCCGCAGATGTTCTGTTGATGACAGACAGGATGTAATAAAGCTCGGTCAGATTGTTTTTGACGATTCCAAGCACATTGTAACAAGCTGCGGTGAGGAATGTAACCTCACCTTCAAAGAATACGAACTTTTAAAGTATCTTCTCAAAAATAAAGGTATGGCGCTTACCCGTGAAAATATCATTCTCAATGTGTGGGGATATGATTTTGAGGGCGAGAGCAGAACGGTTGATATGCACATTACAACCCTCAGGCAAAAACTCGGCAGCTGCGGAAACCTTATCAAAACCGTGAGAAATGTCGGATATAAGGCGGGGGAATAAAGTGAAACTGAGTAAAAAGCTTTTAAAAAACTTTTCGGTTATCGCTGTGGTGTCCATTCTTCTGACGGCTGTTTTTTCAACAGCCACTTTCTGGTTTGTGTTTTCCGATGAACAGGAGGCAGAGGTTCGGCAATATACCGATAAAATCATCAGCGTTTATAATTCCGACAGCGAAATCGACCTTTCAAAATATTACGGAATAGGCGATTTTCGTGTCACTCTCATAAAAAGTGACGGTTCGGTTGTATCCGACAGCGTTGACACAGATGTTAATTCTATGCCGAATCACAGCGACCGCCCCGAATTTGAACAGGCAATCAAGGACGGCAACGGTTCAAGCCACAGAATGTCGGAAACTTTGAATAAAATAACATACTACTATGCAGAAAAAACCGCAGACGGTTCTGTAATCCGTGTTGCAAAGACAATTGACAGCATTTGCGGAATTTTTCTTTTTGTTATTCCGTCAATTCTTATAATTATGATAGGTGTATTTGTCGTATGCACAATTCTGGCAAAGCGCTCCACAAAGAAAATCATTGAACCGATTAAGGAAATGGCGGACAACGGCAACGGTTCGCCGTATGATGAGCTTTTGCCGCTCTCACAGAAAATTGCAAGCCAGCAAAGACAAATCAAGCGTCAGATGCGCAGACTGCAGTTTGAAAAGGATAAAATTTCAACGCTTATCGAAAATATGGCGGAGGGCTTTATTCTTATTGATGTTGACAAAAAGGTGCTTATGAGCAATTATTCGGCGTCAAAGCTTCTCGGCGCCGATGATGACGGTGTTACCGACAAAACTTTGATTGCGTTTTCACGCAACGAGGTTCTTAACGATTGCGTTGACAAGGCTCTTTCGGGCGAAAGTAAAAACGGCGACACAACCGTAAAAGGAAGAGCATTGCAGATTATCACCAATCCTGTTTATTCAAACGGCGAAAAAAACGGTGCAATCTGTCTTATTATTGATGTTTCGGCTAAGAAAAAGGCTGAAAAAATGCGTCGTGAATTCACGGCAAATGTAACTCACGAGCTGAAAACCCCGTTGACTTCAATTTCGGGCTATGCAGAAATCATTGCAAGCGGTCTTGTGAAGCCCGATGATATCCCGAATTTTGCAAATAAAATTCACAAGGAATCGGGCAGACTTCTCTCTCTTATAAGTGATATCATGGAGCTTTCACAGCTTGACGAAAAATTCAGCGATGAAGAATTTGCCCCTGTTGACCTTGCAGGGGTTGCAGCCGAGGTTGCCGAGGATCTCCGTTCAAATGCCGAAAAGCACGGAATTACAATCACTGTTGATACAAAAACTGCCGTCATAAACGGAAACCGTAATCAGATTTACGAACTTATCTACAATCTTTGTGACAATGCAATCCGTTATAATCGTGAAAACGGTTCGGTAAAAATCATAACAGGTGATGACAATGAACATCCGTTTGTTAAAGTTGCCGACACGGGAATCGGTATCCCCGAAAAGCACCACAAGCGTGTGTTTGAACGCTTTTACCGTGTTGACAAGAGCCGTTCAAAGGAAACAGGCGGCACGGGTCTTGGACTTGCAATTGTCAAGCACATTACAGAAAGACACGGCGGAGAGATTTCTCTTGAAAGCAGTGAACAGGGAACAACATTTACCGCAAGGTTCTGATGTGAAGTCTGTTTACATTATTTTACAAACAAAACATACTTTAAGCGATACTGCGCACACTGTGTTGTGCAGTGTCGTTTTTTTATTGCCCAAGCAATGTGCTTTTACAAATCCTACATAAAAAATACTCCGTTTTGACAAATTTCAAAGATATTCGCCAAGCTTTCAGACTTTACAAATTCTTTACAATTCATTGACAATCCTATGACTTTAGTTTAATATTATTGATGATAAAGGAGAGTATGTATTTATGGATTTGTTTATGGTTTTACAACTGCTCTGCGGTCTGGCGCTCTTTTTGTTCGGTATGAATTCAATGGGCGACGGTCTTGAGAGTCTTTCCGGCGGTAAGCTTGAAAAAACTTTGGAAAAAATGACTAACAGCACCATGAAAGGATTCATTCTCGGTATGGCTGTTACTGCGGTGATTCAGTCCTCTTCGGCAACAACCGTTATGGTTGTCGGCTTTGTAAACTCGGGAATTATGAAGCTCCGTCAGGCAATCGGTATTATTATGGGTGCCAATGTCGGCACAACAATCACTTCTTGGATTCTCAGCCTTTCGGGTATTGAGGGCGACAGTTTGGTTATGCAGCTTTTAAAGCCTTCGTCTTTCTCTGCCGTGTTTGCCTTTGTCGGAATTATTCTTCTTATGTTCTGCAATTCGGAAAAGAAGAAGCATCTCGGCACAATTTTCCTCGGATTCGGTATTCTTATGGTTGGTATGGATCAGATGAGTGCGGCTGTTGAACCGCTTTCGGATGATCCGACATTCACAGGCTTTCTCACACTCTTTAACAACCCTGTATTCGGTATTCTTGCCGGCGCATTGCTGACCGCAATTATACAAAGCTCAAGCGCCTCTGTCGGTATTTTGCAGGCATTGTCCAAAACAGGCACAATCAGCTATTCAATGGCAATCCCGATTGTTATGGGACAGAATATAGGCACTTGCGTAACCGCACTTATTTCCTGTATCGGTGCAAAGAAAAACGCAAAGCGTGCCGCATTTGTACATCTTTACTTCAATATTATCGGCACACTCGTAATTTGTGCATTGTTTTACGGTTCTAACCTCTTTATCAACTACGGTTTCCTTAATGATATCGTAGGTCCCGAGAACATTGCGGTTGTCCACACATCATTCAATTTGCTTGCAACTGCAATTCTTCTTCCGTTCAACAAGTATCTTGAAAAGCTTGCCTGCCTTACAATCAAGGACAAGGACGAGGATTCGGATGTTCCGTTCCTCGATGAGCGTTTTCTCAATACTCCCTCTGTTGCAACAGAGCGTGCAAAGTCACTTGCTGAAAAAATGGCTCGTCTTTCTGAGGGTACGCTCCTCGGCGCACTTGAACTTGTTGACCATTATGACGAAAAGGTTGCGGAAACAATTCATGAAAACGAAGATATGATTGATTCCTATGAGGATGTTATTTCAACATATCTTGTAAAGCTCAGTTCCAAACAGCCTTCGGCTGACGACAATAAAACTATTCAGCTCATTCTTCACACAATCGGTGATTTTGAGCGTATCAGCGATCATGCGGTAAGCATTGTAAAGGTTGCTCAGGAAATTCACGAAAAGAATATTTCGTTCTCAAAAGAGGCGAAAGCAGGTCTTGCCGTTATGGTTGACGCACTTCGTGAAATTATCAACAACGCTACTGTTGCTTTTGTTGATAATGACCTTGCACTTGCCTCAAAGGTTGAACCGCTTGAACAGGTTATCGACCGTCTGCGTGACAAGCTTAAAGACGCCCATGTTAAGCGTCTTACTAACGGTACCTGTACCATCGAACTCGGTTTTGTATTCTCTGACCTTATCACAAATATTGAGAGAGTTTCCGACCATTGCTCAAACATTGCAATCGGTGTTATTGAAATCAACCGCAACGGCTACGACGCACACGAATATCTTCACGAACTCAAAAATTCCGATGATATTCAGTACAACGCAGATTACAAGGCTTACAAGCAGAAGTACACACTTCCAAAGGAAGCTTTGTCTGTAAGAGAGGTTTCCGTAGGCGTTCCCGTAAACTAAACAAATCTTTTTATAAAATTTAGGGCTGTCGAAAAACAAAAGGTTTTACGACAGCCCATTTTTTGCGTGTGAAAGATTTACCTGCGGATTTTTATGCGGTCAGCTTTCGCTTCCGTTAAATACGGAAAAATCCGAGAAGAATTGCAAAGTAGTGAAACACACTTCCCGCAACCGTGAATAAGTGCCATATTGAGTGAAAATATTTTACCTTTTTAATTGCGTAAAATATAATCCCCACCGTGTAGAATACTCCGCCTATGATGAGGAAGATTCCCGAAATTGACGGCATATGTTCCATAAGCGGTTTTATTGCAAAGATTATTACCCAACCCATTCCTATGTAGCAGAATATTGACGGAATCCTTGCTTTTTCAAGGTTGATTGAGTTCATAACTATTCCGAAAATTGCCGATGCCCACACAATTCCGAACAGAATCCAACCGGTCACACCAT
>OHAA01001902.1_pt1 | contig 11669 bp, 9 predicted proteins | sample 1606051 | NCBI WGS metagenome assembly OHAA01 (sample SAMEA3541493, study PRJEB24748) | human gut metagenome | biome: human gut; feature: human-associated habitat; material: faeces | place: China | collected 2012
CCGGTTGACCGGGTAGTTGGCGCTGCGCATCATCGGCACCAGTAGAGCGGCAACGGCGGCGGTATCCGCAACGGCAGAACCAGAAAGGCTTGCCATAATCATAGCCGCCAGCACGCCGACGTAGCCCAGCCCGCCTGGTTTATGCCCCACCAGTTTCATCGGCAGGTCAACAATGCGTTTTGACAAGCCGCCCGCATTCATGATTTCACCCGCCAGCACAAAGAACGGAATCGCCAGCAGGGAGAAGCTGTCGGCTCCGTTCACCAGCGTTTGTGCCATGATCTGGACATCAAACATCTCCAGCCAGAACATTAACGCCGCCCCGCACAACAACAGTGCCCAGGCAATAGGCAAACCGATAGCAATACCACCCAACAGACAGCCCAGAAAAATCAGCACAGCCATGATTAAGCTCCTTGCGGTGGCGACGTTAGAGAATTGCTACGCGTGATGAGTTGATATAAATGACGCAGTTCAAAGAATGCGATAACGAGGCTGGTGGGCAGACAAGCGGCATACATCAGGCCGATAGGCAAACCGAGGATCGGTGAATAATCGCTCCAGTCCTGAATTGTTTTTAGCGTTGCGCCCCAGGCCAGTGCGCCACAAATAAATAAGATTAAGGAATGGGTAACCAGAGCGACTCGTCGCTGCCATGCGGGGGAGAGTTTCTCCACCAGAAAGGTGACCTGAACGTGGGCGTTATCCATAAAAGCCACAATCGCGCCAATAAATGTTAACCAGACAAATAAATAACGCGACAATTCATCTACAGATAAAATACTTGTTTGAAAACCATATCTTAAAATAATGTTTATAAACACAATACAGGAAAGTACGGCGAGATTAATCGCCAGTATTGCTTCAAGTATTTTTTTCATAGCTATTCCTTGAGGCTATGTTTGTCATAATTCAAGTTGCATGTGCAGCAACCTGAATTATTAATATGGTTAGAGTAATGACATTACCCAGGCGTTCTGTCATGGACGCTTATCCGTTTAATTCAGCGCCGTTAATGCGACTTTAACCACAATTTTTCGTATCTCGGAGGCTGTTTGCAGAATACAACCTGGGCGATGAACATCCTGAGGGAAGAAAATGGCGTAACTACCGGGTGTCATTTTAATAAATGATTCGTTTTCGCAATGGTGATAAAAAATAATATCTCGTTGCTCTAATAACGACTCACTGACTTTATTATTTCCCGTATCAATAGCAATGCCGATTTTCTCCTCGCCCCACGCCAGATATTGAATATCAATATAGCGACGATGGACTTCCGGGCGATTTTCTTCTGCCGGGCGCGTCGTTAAATCGATAATTTGCGCATAAATATTTTTGCCGTCGATTTCGACAACGCCCGGCTCCAGGGCGTTGAAATCGGTAGCGCGCAGAAAATCGAGCGCCTTTTCAATGGCGGCAGGCAAACGACACGGGTCAGGCTGCGCGATATGTCCAAAAATCATGCTTATCTCCTTATAACGCCTGGATTTTTGCCCACACGCTGTCATCAACGGTAATACCGTTACGGCGGTTTTCGGCTAGCAGGGTGGTAAATTCATGGCCGGGTAAGCGGATGGCCTGGTTTTCATCGGCGCGTTCAGCGGTGGTGATGTAATCCATGATGCGTTGCAGCTTGGCATCGCGGGTGGCACCGTCGATCAATTTATCCACTTCAATGGCGATAAAGATTTGCGAAACACCATATTCGTCGCTGTTATCCTGGGTGACTTCGGCAACCGATGCGCCGTCGGAAAGCAGGGTGGCTATCATATCCAGCACGATCGACATACCGGAACCTTTCCAGTAACCCATCGGCAAAATGCGGCGATTTTTCTCGATAACGCCAGGTTCTTTGGTCAAATTGCCCTCATCATCAAAGCCACCATCTACCGGGAGCTGACGACCTGCCAGGCGGTTAACTTCTAACATGCCGTAGGAAAACATCGACATCGACATATCGACCATGGTGATCGGCGTAGAAGGAATGGCGACGATCAGCGGGTTAGTGCCGATGCGACACTCTTTTGCGCCCCACGGCGGCATTACGGCGATGGAGTTGGTCCAGCAAATGCCAATATAGCCTTTTTCCGCCGCCTGCCAGCCGTAGCTACCGCCGCGCATCCAGTGGTTGGCATTACGTAGTGCTACCAGACCAATACCGTGATCGGCAGCCAGTTCAATGGCGCGATCCATCATCTTTTTCGCCGTCAGATTGCCGATTGAACGCTGAGCGTCCCATTGCTCGATAGCGCCAAGAGTGGTTATACGTTTGGCTTCGGCATCAGGAATGATATCGCCATTATCCAGTTGTTGGATGAAGCGTGGGAAGCGGTTAACACCGTGAGAATAAACGCCGGATTCGGTGGTGCGGGCGAACATCTCGGCACAGGCATCAGCCGTTTCGCTGTCAACGCCGCGTGAAATTAAGACTCGATTAAAGGCTGCTTTTAACTGCTCAAATGTCACTTTCATCCTTGGCTTCCTTGTTTTTTTTGATCGCTTTTTTGGCATAAAATTTCAATATGCGAAATCTGATTTCAAATATATCGATCGCTTTTTAACAAAGCAATCTGATTGATGAATTTCAAAAAACTTAAAAATCAAGTGGTTATAAATTATCTGTCGAGATCGTGAACTACGACACACTTTGCGCTACCATCAGGACGCGACAAAATGGGGAAAGAAGTGATGGGAAAAAAAGAGAACGAGATGGCGCAGGAAAAAGAGCGTCCAGCCGGAAGCCAGAGTCTGTTTCGCGGGTTGATGCTGATTGAGATTTTGAGCAACTATCCAAACGGTTGTCCGTTGGCGCATCTTTCGGAGCTGGCTGGTTTAAATAAGAGTACCGTCCATCGCTTATTGCAGGGATTACAATCCTGCGGCTATGTGACCACCGCGCCCGCCGCAGGGAGTTACCGCCTGACTACCAAATTTATTGCCGTCGGGCAGAAGGCGCTGTCTTCGCTGAATATCATTCATATCGCCGCTCCGCATCTTGAGGCACTGAACATCGCCACTGGTGAAACCATTAACTTCTCGAGCCGCGAAGACGATCACGCTATTTTGATTTATAAGCTGGAACCCACAACCGGGATGCTGCGAACCCGTGCCTATATAGGCCAGCATATGCCGCTCTACTGTTCCGCAATGGGCAAGATCTACATGGCGTTTGGTCACCCGGACTACGTGAAGTCATACTGGGAAAGCCATCAGCATGAGATCCAGCCGTTAACCCGCAATACCATTACCGAGCTGCCCGCGATGTTCGACGAACTGGCGCACATTCGTGAAAGCGGAGCGGCGATGGACAGAGAAGAAAACGAACTCGGCGTCTCTTGTATTGCTGTTCCGGTGTTTGATATTCATGGGCGGGTGCCGTACGCCGTGTCGATTTCTCTTTCGACATCGCGTCTGAAACAGGTGGGGGAGAAAAATCTCCTGAAACCACTGCGTGAAACCGCGCAGGCTATTTCTAATGAACTGGGATTTACTGTCAGGGACGACCAGGGCGCGATCACATAACGCTTTGGACAAGTGCCAAAACTTTAACATTTCCTTCGTTGGATCAAAGCAGTAGAGACGCGCTCTCTGGCACTCTGCTGTTTTAGTGCAAAGGAGTGATCATGAACCGGTTTATTATTGCAGATGCGACGAAATGTATCGGTTGCCGTACCTGTGAAGTGGCTTGCGCAGTGTCGCATCAGGAAAATCAGGATTGCGCTGCGTTGTCACCAGACGAGTTTATTTCCCGTATTCGTGTCATTAAAGACCACACATGGACCACGGCTGTAGCCTGCCATCAGTGTGAAGATGCACCGTGCGCGAATGTCTGCCCTGTTGACGCGATAAGCCGCGAACATGGGCATATTTTCGTTGAACAATCACGTTGCATTGGGTGTAAAAGCTGTATGCTGGCTTGCCCGTTTGGTACGATGGAGGTCGTTTCTTCGCGCAAAAAGGCGAGGGCGATTAAGTGCGATCTGTGCTGGCATCGGGCGACGGGACCGGCCTGTGTTGAAGCCTGCCCGACAAAGGCGTTGCAGTGCATGGATGTTGAGAAAGTGCAGCGGCATCGGCTACGGCAGCAGCCTGTTTGAAACGTTTTTCCGGCGTTTCTCAACGCCGGAATAGCGTATTAATGGCTTTCAGCCCAGGCGCGTTCAATCTCTTCTGCCAAAATCTTCACACCCGCCTCAATTTTCTCCGGCTCTGGTACGTAGTTCATGCGCATACATTGATGCGTATGCGGCCACGGTTTATCCAGCCCTGGGAAGAAGTTGTGCCCCGGCACCATCAGCACGCCGCGTGCTTTCAGGCGCTGATAGAGCTGCTCGGTCGTAATGGGCAAATCCTTAAACCATAGCCAGAGGAAAATGGCTCCTTCCGGTTTATGAATCAGGCAGCGATCTTCCGGTAAATAGCGGCGAATGATGGCGATAGTTTCCTGAACACGCTGGTAGTAAAACGGTTTGATGACTGTTTCAGACAGGCGCAGCAGATCGTTACGCTTAATCATTTCACACATCATCGCCGGACCAATACCGCCAGGTGCCAGGCTGATAATGCCGTTCATATTGGTGATGGCGGTGATGATTTTTTCATTGGCGATGATAATGCCGCAGCGGGAGCCAGGTAGACCCAGCTTGGAAAGACTCATGCACAGTACGATATTCGGATTCCACAGCGGGCGCGCTTCGCTGAAGATGATACCCGGGAACGGGACGCCATAAGCGTTATCAATCACCAGCGGAATGCCATGTTGATTCGCCAGCGCGTCAAGCTTCAGCAACTCTTCGTCAGTAATCACATTGCCTGTTGGATTCGTCGGCCGGGAGACGCAAATCATCCCGGTTTCTTCGCCAATATGCAGATGCTCAAAATCGACGTGGTATTTAAACTGGCCTTCCGGCAGCAGTTCAATATTCGGACGCGCAGAGACAAACAGATCTTCTTCCAGTCCGGCGTCAGCGTAGCCAATGTATTCCGGTGCCAGCGGAAACAGCACTTTTTTGACCCGACCATCGGCACGGCGTCCGGCGAACAGATTAAATAAGTAGAAAAACGCGCTCTGGCTGCCGTTTGTTAGTGCAATATTCTGTGGTTCGATATCCCAACCCAACTTCTCGCGCAGCATTCCGGCAAGCAGTGTGAGTAGCTCCGTTTTCCCCTGTGGACCGTCGTAATTGCACAGTGCATCAGTCGCTTTGCCACTTTCCAGCATGTCGGTCAGTAGCGTCTGGAAGTAGTCCTGCATTTCCGGGATCTGCGCCGGATTACCGCCGCCGAGCATAATCGCGCCGGGCGTGCGTAAACCGTCGTTCAGATCTTCCATCAGCAGCGTAATGCCGGAGTGGCGGGTAAATTTGTCACCAAAAAGGGAGAATGTCATAGCGGGATATCTGTCGAACTCTGTAGCAAGGAAGGTAACAATAACGCTACATTTGCTGGGGTGCAAATCGCTCTGTTGAAGAGGGAGCGGTGCTTTATCCTGCAACGCTGATTAGAGCTGACATTTTATCCTGGTTGGCGGCTTCCCGAGGTACTGACGAACGGGAAGCCGGAAAAGTCACTGTTGCCCAGCCCAGATGACCAGCACTTTATCGTCGCCATGCTCACGAACAAAGCCGTAGCCCTGCTTCAGCGAAAGTGTCGTTTGTTTGCCCGCGCCAATTGCGGGATGGCGGGCGCGGAACTGGCTGATTTTCTGCCAGTGCGCGACGCTGGCGGCAGATTTACCGCTAACATCCTGCCAGTTCATATCCGAACGCGTACCTTGCAGCGGATCCGAACCGGTGGGGCCGAACGGACGCGAGGATTCATCACCATAAAAGATTTGTACCGCGCCTGGCGCTAATAATAATAACTCTGCTGCTTTGTCGCCCCCTTCACGGAACAGGCGGGTATCATGCGACGAGAGGTAGCTCAACACGTTGAAATCCTGCAATTTCTCCGCCATTTGCTGCCAGGTCGTATCCATCTGCGCCAGACAATCGACTGCTTTAGCCGCCTGCTCCTGATAATCGAAATTGATCATCGCATCGAAGCCGTGGCGATAGTAGTCACTTTGCATCACGCCGTGGCCCCAGGCTTCACCGGTCATCCAGAAAGGTTTGTCATCTAATGCTTTGTCGGGGTTAGCTTTTTTCCATTCGCGAAGCGCGGCGCTGGCTTCGGTTTTCAGTTGCTGCCAGGCGGGCAACTCAACATGTTTGGCGGTGTCGACCCGAAAACCATCAATCCCATAGTCGCGGACCCACTGACTTAACCAGTGGGTTAAGTAATCGCGAGGGGTAAAGCCGTCGATGACTTTAGCGTGGGTATCCGTTTTGTTTTTATAGAACACTGGCAGACCAGAAGCGGTCGTTGATTCGGTTTTGATATCCGGCAAAAAGGCCAGCGACATAGTGAGATCGTCGAATCCAGGATTGTCGTAATCGCCGATATCGGTTCTGATCCAGTTTTTTCCCCACCATTTATCCCAGCCTGTTTTGTCGCTGAAATTAATGTAATCGTTAAAGCTATGCCAGGTTTGCCCGGCGGCAGGTTTCCAGTCGCTCCAGCGTTCACCCAACGTTTTTTTCACTTCGTCACCAGAAAGATATAACGCGCCAAACTGATACTCCTGCATATCCGCCAGTGTGGCATAGCCGGTGTGGTTCATCACGACATCAAAGAGAATACGAATACCGCGCTGATGCGCGCTATCAACCAGTGTCCGTAGATCGGCTTCACTGCCCATATTGGCATCAAGATTCGTCCAGTCCTGTGTGTAATAACCGTGGTAGGCATAATGCGGGAAATCGCCTTTTGTACCGCCGCCGACCCAGCCGTGAATTTGCTCAAATGGGGCACTTATCCATAAAGCATTGACGCCCAGCTGCTGGAGGTAATCCAGTTTGTTGGTCAGGCCGCGTAAATCGCCGCCGTGAAAAGTGCCAATTTCTGCCATACCGTCTTTATGACGTCCGTAACTCTGGTCATTACTGGGATCGCCGTTTTCGAAACGATCTGTCAGCACAAAGTAAACCGTGGCGTTATGCCAGTCGAAAGGGGCAGGGGCGTCAGTTTCCGCCCGTTCCAGCAGGAGTAAACCGTTGCTGGTGGCAGCGGGTTGTAACGTTATTTGACCGTTCTTCACGATCGCAATTTGCTGGCTGTAATAATCCCGGACTGCGGCTCCCTCCGGAAAAGTGGCGCTGACATCCAGTGTGAGCGGTAATCCATCCCATATCGGGCATTCACGGACCAGGCTTGCTACCGGTTCGACGGCGTTCTGGATGGAAATCATCAATGTTGGTGTACCGGAGCGGGTGTCTAGTTGCAGCGTATATTCGCCGTCCCTGAACAATCGCCATTGAGGCGGCGTGTTGCTACAAGGTTGCAGGGAAAGCATCTGATTGAGTTTTATCGCATCCGCAGGCTGCCAGCACTGTTGGTCAAAATTTAGCGTTAGTGGACGCGTACCTTTGGGCAACTGCGCGTGGCTGACAAATGTTCCCGTCCCCTGTTCGCTAAAGGCGGGAAACCCCGGAGAAGTCCAGCTGGCGGCAACGGCGAAGCCAGGAAGGAGTGTCAGAAAACAGGCGGCGAGTTTCATGGCGGATGAGTCCTTATTGCTGCGATTTCAGACAGTTTGCCAGCGATAAGCCAGACAAAACTCATCCCTGAGCGGTAAGTCCACAGGATGAGAAGCAAGGGTGAGCGATCGCGCGCAAAAAACGGCTGAATTTTGCGATAAACCCCACATTTTCTGCGATTTAGCGCCAATCTGAATCGTTAACTCGTGACATAGTTTCAGATTTGGACTATTCCTTGGGGTGCTCTTGACAGCTATTTTTGATATGATTTGAGATTCAACTCTCAAATTTGTAAAAAATATAAGGTGTTGGAATGATTAAATCCGACCAGGAGACCTGATGATTTTGACTCCCATACGACGATATGGGGCGATGATTCTTATGTTACTCACTCTGGTGTTTTCGAGTGAGGTGTTAGCGAAGACGCACACAACAACAGCGAGTCAAAAGTCCCACTTAACTAAAGCTAGTAATAAACAGGTAAGCAGTAAACAAGAGTATTCTCGCAATAGTGCAAAGAGTAGTTCACTTCCTGATTTGCGAAAATACCCTTCCGGAACACCAAGGAAAAAGGCGTTTCTCCGGACTGTAATGCCTTACATTACCAGCCAAAATGCGGCCATTACTGCGGAACGTAACTGGCTCATTTCAAAACAGTATCAGGGCCAATGGTCACCTGCTGAGCGTGCGCGTCTGAAAGACATCGCCAAACGCTACAAGGTGAAGTGGTCTGGTAATACGCGAAAAATCCCGTGGAATACCTTGCTTGAACGCGTAGACATTATCCCCCCCAGTATGGTGGCGACGATGGCTGCAGCAGAAAGCGGTTGGGGAACGTCGAAGCTGGCGCGCAACAACAACAATCTGTTCGGCATGAAATGCATGAAAGGACGTTGTACTAATGCGCCGGGTAAAGTGAAGGGGTACTCACAGTTTAGTTCTGTCAAAGAATCGGTGAGCGCCTATGTTACTAACCTGAATACGCATCCGGCTTACTCTTCGTTCCGTAAATCGCGTGCACAGCTGCGTAAAGCAGATCAGGAAGTGACTGCCACAGCGATGATTCACAAGCTGAAGGGCTACTCGACCAAAGGGAAGAGTTATAACAACTACCTGTTCGCAATGTACCAGGATAACCAACGGTTAATCGCGGCACATATGTAATTGCATTTCCTCGAGCCTTATCCGATTTGTCTGTCGGATAAGGCTTTTGCTCGCATCAGGTGGCTGTGCTGAGTTCCCTGATGCTACGTCGACAATTCTCATCATCGCTACAACATGACCTCGCTATTTACATCGCGATACTCTTTTGGCGTCGTGTCATATGCTTTTTTAAAAACAGAGTAGAAATATTGCAGCGATGGATAACCGCACATTTGCGATATCTCATTGATCGACAAGGTGGTTGAAATCAGCAGACTGCGCGCTTTCTCCAGCTTCTCGGCATGAATCATGGCATGGATGGTTTCACCCACCTCTTCTTTAAAACGCTTCTCAAGATTGGAGCGCGAGATCCCGACCGCATCCAGTACCTGATCCACTTTAATCCCTTTACAGGCGTGATTACGAATGTAATGCATGGCCTGAATAACGGCGGGATCGGTCAGCGAGCGGTAATCTGTTGAGCGCCGTTCAATGACGCGAACTGGCGGGACCAAAATCCGCTGTAGCGGCATTTCTTCTTTATCTAATAATCGATGCAATAGTTTTGCCGCCTGATAGCCCATTTGCCGTGCGCCCTGAGCGACCGAAGAAAGGGCGACACGCGACAGATAGCGGGTCAGTTCTTCGTTATCGATGCCAATCACGCATAATTTTTCCGGTACGGGAATATGTAGATGTTCACATACTTGCAGAATATGCCGCGCCCGGGCGTCAGTAACGGCAATAATTCCGGTTTGCGGTGGGAGCGTTTGTAGCCAGTCTGCCAGCCGATTTTGCGCGTGTTGCCAGTTCTCTGGCGCGGTTTCTAATCCCTGATAAACCACTCCGCGATACTTTTCTTCGGCGACAAGCTGACGAAATGCATATTCGCGTTCAGTGGCCCAACGTTTACCGCTTGATTCCGGAAGACCATAAAAAGCAAAGCGGTTAACGCCTTTCTCTTTTAAATGCAAAAATGCGCTTTCAACCAGCGCATAGTTATCGGTGGCAATGTAATGAACGGGTGGGTAACTTTCGGCAAGGTGATACGAGCCGCCAACCCCAACAATGGGGACGTCGACATCAGCCAGCGCTTGCTCGATCTGTTTGTCGTCGAAGTCGGCAATGACGCCATCTCCTAACCAGTCCTTGATTTTATCAATGCGGGCGCGGAAATCTTCTTCAATGAAAATATCCCATTCCGATTGTGACGCCTGTAAATATTCCCCTACGCCTTCTACTACCTGCCGGTCATAGGCTTTATTGGCATTGAACAGTAATGTGATGCGGTGACGTTTAGTAAACATGGTTCTTTTCCTGCTGAATCATGCAAAAACTCAAAACCGGTAATACGTTACCGGCTTTGAGAAAATTTTTATCAAAATCAAGAACGGCGTTTGGTTGCGGAGTCCATCCATACTGCCAGCAACAGAATCGCACCTTTAACGATATACTGCCAGAAGGTCGGTACATCCATCATGCTCATGCCGTTATCCAGTGAAGCCATGATGAATGCCCCCATTACCGCTCCGGCCACGCTCCCGACGCCGCCTGCCAGACTGGTGCCGCCAATCACACATGCGGCAATTGCGTCCAGTTCGGCGATATTTCCCGCAGAAGGTGAACCAGCGCCAAGTCGAGAACTGAGGATTAATCCGGCGATAGCGACCATTAATCCGTTAATAGCGAATACGGCAAGTTTGGTGCGTTCAACGTTAATCCCGGAGAGACGTGCTGCTTCCAGATTGCCGCCGATGGCATAAATGCGTCGTCCAAATGCCGTCCGCGTTGCCATAAACATTCCGCCGAGTAACAGCAACGTCAGCAGCAGAACAGGAGTGGGAACGCCACGGTAATCGTTCAACAGCCAGATTGCGCCTAAGACGATAATCGCCGTTAATGCCTGGCGACCGACAACTGCGGTAGAGGTCGGAGACTGCAAACCCAAAGCCTGACGGCGCATTCTTCCGCGCCATTGCCAGCCAACAAAAGCCATTAAGCCAAGCGCGCCAATGATGAAGCCGGTGCTGGCGGGTAGATAGCTTTGCCCGATTTGTGACATCGCGGCGCTGGTGGGGGAAACAGTCGTGCCGTTGGTGATGCCAATGAGTATGCCGCGAAATGCCAACATGCCCGCGAGGGTGACAATAAATGAAGGGACTTTGCGGTACGCGACCCACCATCCGTTCCAGGCACCGAGAAGCAGTCCCAGAACCAACGTCACAATGATGGTAAGTGGCAAAGGCCAGCCTAGCCAGACGTCACAAATCGCCGCGACGCCACCTAATAGCCCCATCATTGAGCCGACGGAAAGGTCGATTTCAGCAGAAATTATGACGAACACCATTCCTACCGCGAGGATGCCGGTAATCGCGGTCTGGCGTAACAGGTTGGAGACGTTACGAGCGCTTAAGTAGGCACCATCGGTGGTCCAGGTAAAGAACAGCATGATTGCGATGATAGCTGCAATCATCACGAAGACCTGCAAATTCAGTGACTTCAACCCGGAAAAGCCACCGGATGTCGGTACGGCCAATTTCACTTCAGACGGATTGCTTTTCGACATGATGTTCGCTCCTCAATGCGGCTTCCATCACCTGCTCCTGAGTCAGGTTATGATTTATCAGGTTGGCTTTTAGTTTCCCTTCATGCATCACCAGTACACGATCGCTAAGGCCGAGCACTTCAGGTAATTCGGAAGAGATGACAATAACGGCAATACCCTGCTGGACGAGTTGGTTAATTAATTTGTAGATCTCGTATTTCGCGCCAATATCGATACCCCTGGTAGGCTCATCAAGAATGAGAATGCGCGGGTTGAGTAACAGGCAGCGAGCGAGGATCGCTTTTTGCTGATTACCGCCGCTCAAACGTCCAATAGCAAGGTCGGGGCACTCCGCTTAGCCCCGGCCTTCAGTTGACTGATACTGTAGTCCACATCACTAT
>OHAA01001905.1_pt1 | contig 11659 bp, 9 predicted proteins | sample 1606051 | NCBI WGS metagenome assembly OHAA01 (sample SAMEA3541493, study PRJEB24748) | human gut metagenome | biome: human gut; feature: human-associated habitat; material: faeces | place: China | collected 2012
ACTCCGCACGTTTTGCGGACTACGGATACAACCTACCCGATTCTCCGGGAACGGCGAGCCGACAGGTCACCCTGAATTTCCTGAAATCGTGGATGACGTTCTGAAGCTCCGTGATGAGTACTGTCCGAAGGCGAAGGTCTCTGTCCTGACAAACGCCTTCCTTATCACGCGTCAGCCCATTTTTGACGCGCTTCTCAAGGTCGACAACGCTGAGCTGAAGCTTGATACCGTGGATGAGGAATACATTGAGCGGGTGGATCGGCCCAATGCCGCTCTGCATCTCGATAAGATCCTTGAAGCGATGGAACGGTTCGGAAACCGCGCCATCATTCAGACGATGTTCCTTCACGGATCTTTCGACGGCAAGCGGGTCGATAACGTCGATGAAAAGTATGTCGGTCCCTGGCTGGACGCAGTCGAAAAGATCGGACCGAGACTTGTCACGATCTATACGATTGACCGCGATACCCCGGCGCATGACCTGCAGAAAGCAACGCATGAAGAGCTTGACGCGATCGCTGAACGTGTCCGGGCCCGGGGACTCACCTGCCAGGTATCGTACTAACGCGGCCGCTTTACTCCGGCTCTGACTTTGTCCGGGAGAAAACGAAAAAAGCGTTCGTCATCGGAAGACGAACGCTTTTTTCTATGCTGGAAGAATGGGGAAACTCTTAGTCATCCCCGTCATTATCAATAAAGAGGCCTGTTCTCTTACCCTTCTTTGCGGCTTCGAGCTCACGCTTCTCCTGCAGGGTAGAAAGCACGCGGTTATCGACACCGGAGGATTTTTCGAGAATCGTATTGGTTTCACGCTGCGATTCTGTCCAGTATTCGGCATTCGTGATACCGAGCTTTGCCGGATCAAATGTCGGATCAAGCCCCAGGTGTTTCTGTTCCTCGTAATCCCGGAGGCACTTGAAGGCGATTCCCTGAAGCAGCAGAATCGCGATGAAGTTCACCCAAGCCATCATCCCGATGCCGATATCACCCATAGCCCAGGCGAGATCCGCGCTCTTCATTGAGCTATAGGCCGTGCCCACGAGGAAGATGACGCGCAGCACGAAGATTGCGGCGCCCCGCTTCGAACCGCGGAAAAGGTAAACAATATTTGTCTCCGCCTGATAGTAATACGCAACGATCGTCGTAAAGGCGAAGAAGAAAAGCGCGAGTGCCACAAACGGGGAACCCCAGCCAGGCATCAGCGTTTCGACAGCGGCCTGCGTGTAGGCCGGCCCCACTTCCACGCCCGGCAGATTATTCACAATTGTCTGCCCGTTCGGACCGATCACGTTGTAGCAGCCCGTGAGAAGAATCATGAACCCAGTGGCCGAGCAGACAAAGAGCGTATCGATATAAACCGAAAACGCCTGCACAAGGCCCTGCTTCGCCGGATGAGAGACGGCGGCGGCAGACGACGCATGAGGACCGGTACCCTGACCGGCTTCATTGGAGTACAGACCGCGCTTCACGCCCCAGGTCACTGCGGTGCCCAGCATGGCGCCAAACATCGAATTCACGCCGAACGCAGACGAGAAAACCAGATGCAGCATCGCGGGGAACTTGTCGATATTCACGCCGACGATAATGAGAGCCGCAACGATATAGATCTGAGCCATGAACGGAACCACCACAACCGTGAACTGCGCGATACGGGTAATGCCGCCAAAGATAATGAAGCAGAGAAGCGAGATAACAAAAACCGTTGAGACCGCGGTGTTCAGTCCGAAGGCGTGCGTAAAGGCGCTCGTGATTGAGTTGCCCTGAACGCCCGGGCAGAGGAACCCTGCGGCAAGCACCGTCACCACAGCGAACAGCACGGCAAAGGGTTTGCTGTGCAGCCCCTTCTCGATATAGTAAGCCGGACCGCCGCGGTATTCGCCATCGATATTGACCTTGTAAACCTGACCAAGCGTCGACTCAACAAAGGCAGAGGACGCCCCGAGGAAGGCCACAACCCACATCCAGAAAAGCGCGCCCGGACCGCCAAAACAAATGGCCGTCGCAACGCCAGCGATGTTGCCGGTGCCGACCCGGCCGGCGAGCGTCATGGTGAGTGCCTGGAAGCTCGAAATACCGACTTCGCCCACTTTCTTCTGAAAGAGAAGCCGGATCATTTCGCCGACAAGCCTCAGCTGAAGAAACCGGCCCCGGACCGAAAACCAAAGCCCGCCAAGAAGACAAAGCGCGACCAGCGCGGGCGACCAGACAAAGTTGCTCGCCTGAGTAATAAATCCTTCCATGGAATATCCCAAAAAACGTAGTCTGAAGGAGGAAACAGACTATTTCTTAATCTGTAACGGAATTTTTCTTTAGAGGATACCGCCGGATGACACCCTTAGGCGGAAAGCGTCATCACTTTTTCGTGTACCCCGTTTTCCCTTATTTCAGCTGGGATACCTTCACAGGAATTTCACAAACCCGTAAATTTTGCTAATGTACCGCCTCGGAAAAAACGGACAGAACCTCTATCCGCTAAAAAAATAAAGAAGAAACAGGTTCATCAATCATGACACTCACGCCTCGCGATAAGCAAAACCTCAAAACCTTCGGCTATGGCGTTCTCGCTGTGCTGGCCGGCGGTCTCATCTATCTGCTCTGCCTTGCGGCCTGTTTCTGGCAGTCCCGCTACGGGGTTGAGTCTGAAACCGCGATCGAGTGGGTGCAGGACATCGTGCTGCTGATCTCGATGGGGAGTTTCTTCACCCTGGCGAAACTGATCCCCGAGGAGCGGGGCGGCATCCTGCTGATGGCAGGCTTTATGACGTCACTCTTCATCCGCGAGCAGGACGCCTATTTTGACTTCATTTCAAAGAGTGCCTGGCAGATTGTTCTCGCGGTCTTCCTCGTGATCCTTTTCTGGCGCGTATGGAAGCGGGGGCTTTCGGAAGCGCTCGAAGGCGTCGCGCATTTCGTCCGCTCCCAGTCTTTTGTCGCCATGATCGCCGGTCTTGGTATGCTTCTCGTCTATTCCCGTCTTTACGGCTCCGGCCACCTCTGGTCTCTCTTCATCACAGAAGAAGGCCCGAAGTACATCGCGAAGCGCCTTTCTGAAGAAAGCACAGAACTCCTCGGCTATGCGCTGATGTCCATTTCAGCCATCTCCTACTACGTGGAACGCATCAAGCTGCACCGCTGAAAACCGCGTAATTCAGGCGTCTCCGCAGTTTCAGGTTAAAAAAAAGCCTTCGGCCGGGAGCGGCTGAAGGCTTAAAATATATAGGAGACTTGCCAGAAGCAAACCATGAGAAGGGAGCCAGAGAACCAGAATTGGCGCCCTTTCAATACTTGAGTACTTTACTCGGAATTAAGAAAAAAACAAGACTGGCAGGTAACCAGATACAATTCTTTACACTTGCAATTAATACTCTTTCTCATTTATGCCGAATGATTTTCTCTATCCGGTGCCGGATCTTGCACCCGGGCAGTTTCATCGGGTTGAGCAGACCATCAAGCGAAGCCGCTTTATCTGCACAGCGGCCCATGTCACATCCCCCGAAGAGGCGAAAGCCTTTATTGATCAGATACGGGAAGAATTCTCTGACGCAAGACATAACTGCTGGGCGTTCGCCGCAGGCGCTCCCGGCGCCACCGCTCAGGTCGGAATGAGTGATGACGGTGAGCCTCACGGCACCGCGGGACGCCCCATGCTTACCGTGCTGCTTCACTGCGGGGTCGGTGAAATCGCGGTTGTGGTGACCCGTTACTTCGGCGGCATTCTGCTCGGTACCGGCGGTCTTATCCGCGCGTACCAGGGAACCGTGAAGCTTGCGCTCGAAACGCTCCCCACAGCGGAGCGGCTCGTCACCGTACCGCTCGGTGTCACGATTGAGCATCGCTACGTCACGCAGTTTCTCAGACTTCTTCCGCAGTATCGGGCCAGCATCTCAGAATCCAATTTTGGCATGGACGCGGAGTACGTTCTCGCGATTCCCCGGGACGCCATCCCGGCGCTGACCAAGGATCTGACGGAACTCACTTCAGGCTCTGTCCTTGTGGAGCCGCCAGAAGAAGACTGACCGGCCTGCCGGTCTCCCAACAAAAAAACCGGACCGATCTGACATCGGTTCGGTTTTTGTTTCTCTGACCGAAAAAAGGTCAGTTTCCGGCGATTCAGCCTTTCAGCGCGCGGAAGAGATTGGAAAGCGCGCCGGGTTCCTGCGCCTGCGCCTCTTTCTTCGTCGCTACAGTGGAGGCTGCCTTCGCAGCGATACAGTCGTTCTTCGCCGTGCAGGCTCCCATCGCGTCAATCACGGCGCCGCGGAATCCGCGCTCCTCAAGAACACGCACCGCTTCAATCGTCGTGCCGCCGGGACTCGTCACCTGATCCTTCAGTTCGCCGGGATGAAGCCCGCTTTCAAGCACCATCTTGGCTGCGCCCTGAACCGCCTGAGCCGCGAATTTATAGGCCTGCGCGCGCGGCATTCCGTCACGCACGGCACCATCCGCCATCGCCTCAATCAGCATATAAACCCAGGCGGGAGAAGCGCCGCTCACCGTGCCGGCCGCCCCCATCAGGGATTCGGGAATGACTTCGACACGGCCGCAGGTCGCGAAAAGAGCCTGAACCCACGCGAACGACTCCTCAGACACCAGATTATTCGCGCAGAGCGCGGTCATCCCCTCACGGACGAGCGCCGGTGTATTAGGCATCGCGCGGACCACCTGCACAGGCTTTCCAAAAAGCGATTCAATGAGGGCGATCGACTGGCCGGCTGCCACGCTGACAATCAGAGTATCCGTACCGACGACCGGGGCAATCTCATGAATCACATCAGCGAGCTTTGCCGGCTTCACCGCGAGAATCACGCATTCCGCGCGCGCGACGTCCGTGTTGTCACCCGTCACATTGACACCGAGCTTCTCTGTCTTATCACGGTCGGCTTCAGTCCGATTGGACGCCACAATGTCGTCCTTAGTGATCAGACCGGACGCGAGAATCCCTGAAAGGATCGCGCGGCCCATGTTGCCCGCACCGATGACACCGAGTTTCATGCCTTTACTCCTGAAAAATACGTATCAAGAGTGTATCCCATTGCACCCGCCAAAAGGGAGACGCCCGGTCTGCGCGGATCAGGCGGCTGCGGCCTCATCCTCCTCTTCGGTCTCCATACCCGCGGGCGGCTTCATCGCGCAGCCAACCTTCTTGCCATGAGCCTTCAGGTAGCCGCTTCCCCAGCGGTACATCGAGGCGAGAATCGGATAAATGCTTTCGCCCTGCGGGGTCAGGGAATATTCAACCCTAACCGGCACTTCGGCATACACATGACGGTGCACCAGATGGTCATCCTCAAGCTCACGGAGCTGACGCGTGAGCGTGCGGGGTGTTGCTCCGGTCACGATTCTTGCGAGCTGGGAAAAACGCATTGGGCCTTCCATCAGACGCCAGAGAATCAGTGCCTTATATTTTCCGCCGATCAGCGACAGTGTCTTTTCAACCGGGCAGTATGGCGTGTCGTCCACATCATTCATCAGCCCTTCCTCCCGGGCGATCTTCTCGCACACCGGGCATCCGTACTTGTCATTCTTCGCGTTCAGAGTCATTTATTGATATCTCTTAGGATACTTGGTTTCATTTATATCGTTATTGCTATTTTAGCATTAAGTTCTAAAATGTCCATTACATGAAAATTGATAGGAACCCTGAAAGTGAAAAAACAAAGGTTCAATGTCACTGGCATGAGCTGTGCGGCATGTCAGGCCGCGATTGAGCGGACAGTCGGAAAAATGGACGGCGTGCAGAGCGCTGTCGTGAATCTGCTCGCGAACACCCTTACGACGGAATACGACGAGACCAAAGTCACGAACGAAGCCATCTGCAGCCGGATTGCCCAGATTGGCTACGGAGCGACGCCGGAAGGCGCCGTTCCTGAAGCCAAAACAAGTCAGGAGAAAAAAGCTGCTGAAGAAGCCGCGACGCGATGGCGCGCCCTGGTCTGGTCCGCCATTATTTCCGTGATTCTTATGGTTCTGTCCATGGGATCCATGCAGGGCTGGCTTCCGGAATTTCTCTCCGGCCCCCGCGGCGCCGTTCCGGTTACGCTCACGCTGTTCATCCTCGCGAGCATTGTGCTTCTGATTCAGCGTCATTTCTATATCAACGGTTTCCGTTCCCTCTTCAACGGTCACCCGAATATGGACGCGCTGGTCGCGATCGGCTCGAGCACCGCCTATCTGTTCGGGCTGGTCTCGCTTTACCTGATGGCATTCGCCTCCGCTGATGGCAATACAGAGGAAGTCCGCCGTCTTTTCGGCAACCTGTACCTCGACTCCGCCGCTATGGTGCCGACGCTCGTTTCTGTCGGCAAATATATGGAGTCGCGCGCCAAATCAAAAGCAACGGAGGCTGTCACCGCTCTGGCGAAGCTTCGTCCCTCAATCGCCACGGTGATCCGTAACGGCGCTGAAGTGACTGTGCCGATTGATTCCGTGCAGGTGGGGGACCTCCTCGCTGTCAAAGCCGGTGAAACCATTCCGGCTGACGGCCGTGTGAAGACCGGCCTCGCCTGGGTGGACGAGTCTGTTGTTACTGGTGAATCGCTGCCGGTTGAGAAAACTCCGGGCAAGGAAGTGACTGGAGCATCTGTCGCGAAATCCGGCCACCTCACGGTTGAAGTCACCCGAGTCGGCAAAGATTCAACGCTCTCCCGCATCATCGCGCTTGTTGAGGAAGCGACTTCCACCAAGGCACCGATCGCGCGCCTCGCGGATAAGGTCGCCGCGGTCTTTGTCCCGATCGTGATCGGTATCGCCCTGGTGACCCTGATCGTGTGGCTGGTTCTCGGCAAGGATCTTTCCTTCGCTGTCACGATGGCTATTTCGGTCCTCGTGATCGCCTGCCCGTGCTCTCTTGGTCTCGCCACGCCTACCGCCATCATGGTCGGTACGGGGCGCGCCGCCCGCCTTGGGATTCTGGTGAAGGATGCGAAGTCACTCGAACTGATGGGCCGCGTGAAGACCATGCTGCTTGATAAGACTGGCACGCTCACACAGGCCAGGCCCGTGATCACCGATCTCATTCCCTCTGATAATTCGGACAGGAATGAACTCCTGCAGCTAGCCTCTTCAATTGAAAAGCTTTCCGAACATCCTCTCGGCCGCCCGATCATTGAACGCGCCGCTGACGTTGGGCTCGCAACTCTCCCGCTCACGGACTTCATGCAGGTGCCGGGTGCCGGCATCCGTGCCACCGCGAACGGTGAGCTGCTTCTGGCCGGCAATGCCCGTCTGATGTCCGAACTCGGACCGGGACTCGGTGAGAAGGAAAACGCACTTTCTGAAAAGCTCTCCCTTGAAGGAAAGACCGTGCTCTGGTTCTCGCTTGGGAAGCGGATTCTCGGCGCTATTGCCCTTCAGGATCCTCTGAAGCCCGACGCGAAAGAAGCAATGACCGCTCTTCATGAAGCCGGACTGCGCCTTGTGATGCTCACCGGTGATCAGGAGCTGACGGCCCGCGCTATCGCTCGCCAGGCCGGAATCGACGAGGTCCGCGCAGGTCTGAAACCTGAAGACAAGGCCCGGATACTTGAGGAATTCCGCAAAGGGGGCAACCTTGTCGCCATGGTGGGAGACGGTATTAACGATGCTCCTGCACTTGCCGCTGCGGATGTCGGTATCGCGATTGGCACCGGCACCGATGTGGCTCTCGGTTCAGCGGACATCGTGCTCTCGCAGAACCGCCTCACCGGGCTTGCGGACGCCCGCCGGCTCTCCCAGGCCGTCATCCGGAATATTCACCAGAATCTGTTCTGGGCCTTTATCTACAACACGCTTGGCATTCCGATCGCGGCCGGACTCTTCTATCCGTTCGGAATTATCCTGAACCCGATGGTATCCGCCGCGGCCATGAGTCTCTCGAGTGTCTGCGTGGTAACCAATGCGCTCCGGCTTCGCTTCTTTAAGAGCGCTTTCCAGAATTCCGAGTCTACGGCCGCCCCTAAGGCTGCCGCCTCTGAAGCAATCCCGGCAGAGCCCAAAGCCTGCCCTGTTCTTGAACCTGAAACTCCTGAAGAAAGGAACTCAACTGAAATGGCTGATACGAAAACTCTGAATCTTGCTGTCACCGGTATGTCCTGCAAGCACTGCCAGGCTCACGTGAAGGAAGCTCTCGAAAAGGTGCCGGGTGTCGCCTCCGCGGAAGTCGATCTTGAAGGTGCCAAGGCCTGTGTGAAGGCAGATGACTCCGTCACGGCAGACGCCCTCGTGAAGGCAGTGGAAGCTGCCGGATACGGCGCATCTCCCCTTGAAGGAAAGACTGTCACGCTTCCCGTGAAGGGCATGATGTGCGGCCACTGCCAGGCGCGTGTCAAAAAGGCTCTTGAAGGTGTCGCCGGTGTGACGTCGGCTGATGTGGATCTCGAGGGCGCCAAAGCCACCGTTGCCTGCGGCACCGGTGTTTCCGAGGATGCTTTGAAGAAGGCAATCGTCGACGCCGGCTACGAAGTCGCCTGATCTTTGCCTCATCTCTCTCGCATCTCAGCTGGAGGCGGCGGCCACAGTGCCCTGCCCCCGGTTAAAATAGCCGGAGCGAAACCCCTCCTTTCCATGGGAGGGGTCGGTTTTTTAGGAGCTCTGACTTGATCCGGATGCGTCTTTCCAAAGCGGCCTTTGCCGCTCTTTCCGCAGCACTTCTCGGCGGCTGCGCTGTTACCCCTCCCCCGAATCACTATGTGGAACCGACAGAAGGGAAAACCGCACTGATGCGAGTAGGCGGTGAAGGCATGATTGCGGTCAGAACGGTCACCAAGGACGACGCCGACTTCTGTTACACCTGGGACGGGAAGCATAACCAGGTGCTTTACTATCTCGACGGCATCACGAAAAAAGCTCCAGCCGATCTCCCGAACCAGGGCAAGACACTCGGACTTCCGCCTTCATCCGCCACAGCCCGTTTCCCGGATAAAAACCGCTGGGCTGAAATCCGTATTCCGGCCGGTCAGGAAATCGAGATCCAGTACTCGCTTCCGTATGATCGGGTCCCCGGCAGCGCGCCGAAGATCAAACTCGGACCTGATGACGATATGCCGCAGGACACCGGCGCACTCTGCCGTGCGGGCTTCCGCTTTGTCCCCGAGGCGGGGAAACAGTATCAGGCGAACTTCTCCTGGGGAAAGAATCTGGGCCACTACAGCTGCAGCGCCATCTTCACCTCGCTTCCTGATAACAAGATTGTCCGCGTGAATAAGCTCGATCAGTGCCACATGATCGACTACGACAATCTTCTGAAGTTTGACGGATTCAACAAGTAAGACTGACGCCACTCTCTGAGGAAAAATCACCAATGAAAAAGACGCTGATTCCCGTCCTGGCAGCCGCCGCTGCCGCCGCTCTGCTCTCCGGGTGCGCATACCCGGGTGTTGAACTGGATACCCAAGTTCAGCAGAAGCAGGTTCTTGGCGAAATCTACGAACGCACCGAAACCTGGCCCTTCGAAAAGAATCCGATGCGGGTGAAGGAAGCGACCGTGCAGCATGCGGAAAACTTCTGTGCCAAACGCGGCATGGGGATCCAGCCGCTCGATCAGACGATTTCCTGGGGCGTTGAGGACGCGTCCGGCAAACTGACCAAAGGCGCCTCGGTGTGGCTGCAGTTCAAGTGCGTACAGGCGATTGACCCGTCCGCCGAACTCTGATCCGCTCTGACGGATCGCGTTTTCTAAAGGAGATGGCCATGAAGACCGCTATCGTCGTGATTGATATGCAGAACGATTTCGTTACGGGCTCTCTCGGAACCCGGGAGGCCGCGGAGGTTCTGCCCCGCATCCGGGACTTTCTTGCGGAAAATGCTGCATCCTCTTCTCCCGCCGATGTCTTCTTCACTCAGGACACGCATCCTGAAAACTATCTCGAAACGCAGGAAGGCCGGCGTCTTCCGGTACCTCACTGCATCAGAGGCAGCCGGGGATGGGACATCTGCGAAGAGCTGAAGCCTTTCGCGTCCGCTGATCGCACGATCCAGAAACCCACCTTCGGAAGCCTGGAACTCGGCAGCCGTCTGAAGACTTATGACCGCATTATTTTCACGGGCGTCTGTACCGATATCTGTGTGATCAGCAACGCGCTGATAGCAAAGGCTGCCGCCCCAGAAACATCAATCGAGGTGAAGCCGGAGCTCTGCGCCGGAACGACCCCCGAGAATCACGAAAACGCTCTGAAAGCGCTTCGGATCTGCCAGATCGACGCCTGATCACCGACATACCGCTTTGAGACTGCTTAAAACAGAAAGCCCGGAGATTGCTCTCCGGGCTTCTCTTTTTCATACTCACTGCTCCGGGAATCCCGGAGCAGGAATCTGAGGCTTTTTACTTCTTGAGGCCGATATACTTCACTGCGTTTTCAGCCGCGATACGGCCGCCGTTCACAGCCCAGGCAATGGTGGAGCCAGCCATCAGCAGATCGTAGCTGTCGCCATACATACCGCCCGCGTCGTTGCCGGCAGCGTAGAGGCCCTTGATCGGGGAATCATCCTTGCGGACCACTTCCCACTTGTCGTCGATCTTGATGCCGCCGAGCGTGCCAAGAGACGTGGCAACGAGCTGAATCGCGTAGTACGGAGCCTTGTTCACGTGACGGATGTACTTCGGATTCTTGGCGAAGAGACCGTCGTGACGGATATCAGCCCAGTGGTTGTACTCAGCAACGTTCTTCTTCAGAACATCAGCGTGCATGCCGGTCATCTTGGCGAGCTCGTCAAGCGTATTCGCCTTCTTGGCCCAGCCAGCCTTTTCAGCGGCATCCCACTCGGAATCGAACTTCGTAAGCTTCGTCGCGACCGGAACCATCACACCGACGCCGAGGTCGATACCTTCGTTCTTCATGTAGTCAAGCGTCGCCTGATCGTACACAACCCACATCTTGCCGCCGTTGCGTTCCAGAGCGTTGCCGGCAAACGGCCACTCGAGCATGACGGTTTCATCAACAAAGCGGTCGCCTTCCGGGTTCAGCCAGAGGTGCGGCTGCTTGGCGGAAGCGGCAACCTGATTCGTGGTGCCCACGCCCTTCGGACCCGGACGGTAGGAAGCCTGAACCTCAACGCCGTCTTCAGCAGCACCGGCCTTCCAGGCCATCTGGATGCCGTCGCCGGTCTTGCCGGTCTGAGCGAGACCGTCAACACCCGGGAATCGGAGATACTTCTTCTTCATTGCTTCGTTGGCACCGAAACCGCCGGTGGCGATAATCACAGCCTTCGCGTTGATGGTGATCTTGTCGCCATCCTTGTTCTTCGCGATCACACCTCGCACAACACCGTCAGAACCCTGGATCAGATCGGTGGCGGGGGTATTCAGGAGCAGCGTGCCGCCGTTCTTCACAAACTTGTCCTGATACTTGGCGAGCCAGCCAGCGCCACGGCCTTCATAAATGTGCCAGGTGTAGAGACCATCCGGATAGTTAGAGAAGAGCTTCTCAAACTTCACGCCGTTGCCCTGCATCCAGTCAATCGTGCTCGCGGTCTTTTCCACGAACGCGCGGACCACGCGGCCGTTACCGCGCCAGTGGCCGTAACGCATGATGCGCTGGAAGGCGTCATCCTTCGTCAGGCCGTAGTTCCAGTCACGCTGCATCTTGGACTCAACCGCCATGATGCCTTCGGAGAATTTGCAGGTACCGCCCGTAATGCCCTGCTTCTCAAGCAGGATCACCTTGGCACCGAGTTCCTGAGCTGC
>OHAA01001914.1_pt1 | contig 11623 bp, 13 predicted proteins | sample 1606051 | NCBI WGS metagenome assembly OHAA01 (sample SAMEA3541493, study PRJEB24748) | human gut metagenome | biome: human gut; feature: human-associated habitat; material: faeces | place: China | collected 2012
TTATAAAATTATAAGAAGATTTTCTTTTTTTCAGTTTATAAACAATTTGTGCTCGTCTCAATATATCCTCTTGATTTTTAAAACTTCTTAAAATTTGAACTTGATCTATTAATAATCCCTTACACTTTAAATCTTTTTCTAAAAAAATATTAAACTCATGATAACATCCTTCAGGAACAGGAATCATATTATTAAATAATAACTTTCCTAGATATGATTCAACCGTTGGATTTCCATTAAATATTCTTTTAATAGTTGAAACTCGTGTAAATTGAAGTTTTTTATGACCATATTGATCATTAAAATAATCTCTTTTATCAGGTGAAGATAAGGAAACAAAATACTTATAACCATTTATTAATACTTTTATAGCAATAAATTTTCTTTGATGATTTCCACTATTATGTATTAAAACTTTTGAATCTGCCTTGTATAAATATTCCATATATTGACTATCAATTTCATATAATTTCATAAATATAGCTCCTTTTAGATAATAAAAAAACGAAGAGGTTCTCTCTTCGTATAAGTATTTGATTTCTTATAAGAAATCTATGATTTTTTAGCTCCCACTATTTGGCAGGGAATCTCCTGATTTTTTAGCTCCCACTATTTGGCAGGGAATCTCCTGATTTTTGAAGACAATTTCTCCACTGTTATAATAGCAATTTTTGTCTCAAAATACAATTGATTTATTAAGATTATTCATCTATTTTTAATACATGGATTCCATGGTATTGACAATAATTCAAACATTTCTTTCTCAGTTTCTGTAAGTTTTATTTTCTTTGATAATTCTTCGATGTTTTTCATAAGAACACTCCTTATTATTTTTTATAAAAAGGTATCTTTTCGATACCCTCTACATGCGTTATCCATCGTTTTTACCACCCGCAAAACATTGATTGTAAACAATCCTATTCTTTTAAATTTTAAAACTTTACCTGTTTTTATAAATATTTTCTTAAAAATATAAACACTTATCAAATATATAAATTTTATTATCTATTTATGCTTTGACATATGCAAGAATCATTTCTTTTAATTTGATCAACTCTGGTGTGTAGTCTTCATTTTCTTTAGAACCCCAAATAAAACCTCCTGCATAATATGCACAAGCTGTCATCATTGTATGAACTGTTACTCTCATAAACTCTTCTTCTGCCATATCTGTTTTAAACGTTTTATCTTCTTTGGCTTTTTCATACATCATATGAAAACGTGTATTTGCTGAAAAAAGTGCTTGATTAAATTCATCCATTTGTAAATCTTTTCTTCCTGAATGAGATACATAATGATTGAAATTATCATTATATCGAAGAAGAGCTTTATGCGTTTGATACATTTCAATAAAACTATCTAATGTAAAAATCAAACGACCAATAGCTGGTATATCTCCTACTGAACTCATTGGTCTTTTTTGATCTAATTCATCAAAATATTCTTTCCATTCTTTTGTATTTACCGCAATAACAAGTTCTAATTTTCCTGGGAAATAGCGAAACAATGTTGCTCTTCCAATTCCTGCTTCTTTTGCTATTTCTCCCATTGTTACAGATTCGATTTTTTTATCTACAAAAAGACGAAAAGCAACATCTATAATTTTCTCTCTGCGTTCATCTTTTTCTGACTTTTTTATTATCATAATTTCCTCACTTTATAGAGATACTCTATCTCATTAGTATTATATAAATAACATTTTCTTTTGTCAATTTTATGTAAAAAGCCCAATTCTTTATTTAAAAATTGAGCTTCTACGTATACCATATCTTAAAAATATAAACTATTTTTTATCTTTAATTTGTTGTTTTAACATTGAAACAAACTCATCAATAGTAACAGTTGTTGCTTTTTGTTCACCATGTTTACGATAAGTTACAGTTCTTTCATCACGTTCATTATTACCTAAAACAAGGATATAATTTGCTTTTTGCATTTGTGCTTCACGAATACGATATCCTAATTTTTCATCTCTTGAATCAAGTTCTACTTCAAAACCTTCATCTAATAATAATTGATAAATTTCATTAGCGTAATCTAAATGATATTCATTTTTAACAGGTAATACTTTGACTTGTGTAGGAGCTAACCATAATGGTAAGTTTCCTTTTGTTTCTTCTAAGATATAAGCCATGAAACGATCTAATGAACCTAAAATAGCTCTGTGTAAAACAACAGGAGTTTTCTTAGTTCCATCTTCCGCAACATAAGTTAAGTTAAACTTAGCTGGTAAACAGAAGTCTAATTGACAAGTTGATAAAGTGATTTCATTACCAATAGCTGGTTTAACATTAACATCTAATTTAGGACCATAGAAAGCAGCTTCCCCAATTTCTTCAGTATATTCAATACCAAGTTCATTCATTACTTCACGTAATTCATTTTCTGCTTTATTCCACATTTCATCATCATCATGATATTTTTCTTTATCTTCTGGATCTCTAAGAGATAAAACACAACGATAATCTGTAATATTGAAATCTTTATAAACATCTAAGATTAAATCGATAACACCTTTAAATTCTGATTTAATTTGTTCTGGTGTTACAAATAAATGAGCATCGTTTTGACAGAAATGTCTTCCTCTTTCAATACCTTTAACAGCTCCTGATGCTTCATATCTAAAGTCATGAGCAATTTCACCAATACGAATTGGTAAGTTTTTATAAGAATGTAATTTATTTGCATAAATCATCATATGATGAGGACAGTTCATTGGACGTAAAACAAATGATTCTCCATCCATTTCCATTTGTGGGAACATATTTTCTTTATAATGATCCCAGTGCCCTGATGTTTTATATAAGTTTACTGTTCCTACAGCAGGAGTTAATACATGTAAGTAACCTAATTTCTTTTCTTTTTGTTTGATGTATCTTTCAAGTTTTTGCCAGATAGCATATCCTTTTGGTAAATACATTGGAAGACCTCTACCAATTAAATCATCAACCATGAAGATTTCCATTTCTTTACCAATTTTACGATGATCTCTTTCTTTAGCTTCTTCTAATAAATTTAAGTGTTCTTCTAATTCTTCAGCAGTTGGGAAACAAACACCATAAATACGTTGTAAAACTTTATTGTTTTTATCACCTTTCCAATAAGCACCAGAATGTTTGATTAATTTAAAGTTTTTACACATTTTAACTGTTTCAACATGAGGACCTCTACATAAATCAGTAAAATCTCCTTGACTATAACAAGTAATTGTTCCATCTTTTAAATTAGAAATTAAATCTAATTTATATTCATCATCTTTAAACATTTCTAAAGCTTCTTCTTTAGAAATTTCACGACGAACAATTCTTTTACCATCTTTACAGATTTTTTTCATTTCTTTTTCAATTTTAGCAATTGCTTCATCACTAACAACTTCATCACCTAAATCGACATCATAATAGAATCCTTCAGCTACAACAGGACCTACCCAAAATTTAGCTTGAGGATAAAGATGTTTGATTGCTTGTGCCATAACATGGGCACAAGAGTGATTTAATGTATTTAATTGTTCATTTTCTTTAAAATCTACCATTTTCCTTCTCCTTTACATAAAAAACTCTCATCCAAAGGACGAGAGTTTCGTGGTACCACCTTAATTTGCTTTTCAGCCTCAAAACTTTAACGCAGTTAACGACAATCTTTTTCAAGTGTAGCTATTAGGGAGTATCTTATAAACATTCTCAAGGTTTTCACCAACCACCTTTTCTCTAAATCAAATCATTTATAAAACATATCCTAAATCATTGCTTTTTTTATTTACGTTTTTATTCTAATACAATATTTTACATTGTCAACTGATTATTGGTTTTCATTTCTTTTATTTGCATGCATTTTTTCTTAAAAGCTAAATAAACAAGTTTTGAAGGAAGGGGTTCATACAATGTGAGCGTATCACATTTAACACAATATAATCCTTCAATCCCATTAACACATATATTTTCTACCCATTCATCCGTTGCTTTGCAAATACTACAGTTTTTTAATTGTTTATCATCAATAATTTGTACTCTCATTTCCATCACCAACAATTAGTATAAGCACTCATGCATAAAAATGATGTCGAATTTTATTTTCCAACTAATTTTTTTAAATCTTTTACTTCTTGTGGTTTTAAACGACGATATTCTCCAGGGCGTAATCCTTTTAAATTGACACAACCAACAGAAATACGATGTAATCTTTTTACTGGATGTCCCACACTTTCAAACATTTTTTTAACTTGTCTGTTTTTTCCTTCATAAAGTTTAATTTTTAAAACAGTTGTTTTATGTTCCATATCTTTATAAGTGACTTTGATTTTACAAGGCATCGTTTTTTTACCTTCTAAATAAACACCTTTTTCTAAATGATGTAAATCTTCACCTTTAATAAGACCTTTAATTGTTACTTCATAGATTTTTTCTAAGTGGCTTCTTGGATGCATGATCATATTTGCAAAATCACCATCATTAGACATAATTAAAGCACCTGTTGTATCGAAATCTAAACGTCCAACAGGATAAATTCTTTCTTCAACTTCTTCAAAGTAATCAATTACTTTTGGTCTATCGAACTCATCATCTAATGTACAAACACATCCTTGTGGTTTGTAAAAAAGATAATAAACTTTATTTTCACCAACAATAGCTTCTCCATCAATTAAAACAACATCTCCAGATTTAACTTTAGTTCCAAGTTCAGTTACAACTTGACCATTAACAGAAACTCTACCTTCTCTAATTAAATCTTCTGCTTTTCTTCTTGATGTATAACCACTTGAAGCAATATATTTTTGTAATCTTTCCATTTATTTCACCTACTTTGTCAAAAGTTATTATACCTAATTTTTATATCTTTGCAATCTGTTTTTATTTTTTTAAAAAATACCTTTTAAACATACTTTTTTTCTTTCCTAAATACTTAATAATTGTTATACTAACTTTTGGTGAAATAAAAAAATGAACGAACAATTATTAATAAAAAATATTGCTGAAATCGGTAAATTATTACTTAAAAATGGTGCTGAAATTTACCGTGTAGAAGAAAGTCTAGAACGTATGTGTCAAAGCTATGGCTTTCAAGATATAGGTGTTTTTGCTCTTCCTACTTATTTTACAATGAGTGTTACTTTTCAAGATGGAACAAGTACTTCTCTTACTAAAAGAACTTTACAAAATCGTACAAACCTTGATGCTGTTTGTGCTTTAAATGATCTTGTTAGAAAAATCTGTAATGAAACACCTACTAATGATTTTATTGAACAACAAATACAGGCTATCAATTCCTTACACCCTATCATGCCACTTGTTCTTTTAGGGTATGGTTTAGGGGCTGGAGGTTATGCTATTTTTTTTGGAGGTGGACTTCATGAAGGAATTATTGCTGGAATCATAGGTTTTTTAATGTATTTTTTTATATGGATCAATGAGATTTTAGGAATTAATTCATTAATGCGTACAACACTAACAAGTATGTTTTTAACTATCTTAGCGATTTTGTTTTATCATTTTCATTTGATTTATAATCTAGATGCGACAATTATTGGTTGTTTAATGATTTTAACTCCTGGAATTGCAATTACCAATAGTTTAAGAGATATTATCGATGGAAACTATGTTTCCGGGCAAGCACGTCTTGTTGAAGCTTTTTTTATCGCTACAGCGATTGCTTTAGGGGTTGGTTTAATACGTATTTTATTGAAAGGATTGATATAATGGAACAAATAATTCAATGTTTAAGTGCTTTTTTAGGGTGTTTAGGATTTGCTTTTGTTTTTAGAGTACATCGTCATCTTCCTTATGCTATATTAGCCTCAATTGGAGGAATGCTAGGTTGGATTGTTTATTTATTAGTCATTCCTTATTTAAGTAATATTATATCTAATTTATGTGCCATGATTGTTGTAGCATTATTTAGTGAAATTATGGCAAGAATATGTAAAGCACCAGCTACTATTTTTATTGTTGTTGGTTGTTTCCCTATTGTCCCTGGTAAAGGGATTTATCAAACGATGCTTTATTTAATTTCCCATGATCAAAATTTATTTCTTGATTCACTTTTTCAAACAGTTGGAACAGCTTTAGCCCTTGCTACTGCTATTTTAATTGTTTCAACTTTCTTTAAAGTTATTAAAACCATTAAACAAAAGGACTATCATTTATGAAAATATTAGGAATCATTGTTGAATATAACCCCTTTCATACCGGACATCTTTATCACTTACAAAAAGCAAAAGAAATGGTAAAGCCCGATTTAACAATTGCTATTATGTCTGGTAATTATGTTCAACGAGGAGAAGTCGCAATTATTGATAAATTTAAAAGAAGTGAACTTGCTATTAAATACGGTGTTGATTTAGTTATCGAACTCCCCTTTGCATATGTTTGTCAAAGTGCCGATTATTTTTGTAAAGGAGCGATTGATTTACTTTATCATATAGGAATTACTGATCTTGTTTTTGGTAGTGAATGTGGGGATATTCATTTATTTAAAGAAATAGCTTCTGCGATTAAAAATAATCCAGCTGATTATGATCAATATGTCAAAAATGCAATGAAACAAGGATTACGTTATCCTGATGCCTGTAATCAAGCATTAAGCCTTCTATTAAATAAAAGCATTCAAACCCCTAATGATTTATTAGGATTAGGATATGTTAAAGAAGTCATCAATCATGATTATCCTATTTGTCTCCATTGTATTCAAAGATCAAATGATTATCATGATACCTCTCTTACAAAAATAGCTTCTGCTACAGCTTTACGTAAAGCCTTAAAAGAAAAACAAGATGTACATGATTATTTATTAGATATGTCTTATTATGATCATTTATATGATCAAAGTAATTTCTTTGATTATTTAAAATACCAAATTATTATTCAAGATATTCATCATTTAAAAAAAATACATTTAGTTGATGAAGGCATAGAGAACTTATTAAAGAAAGTTATCTTTGATACTAATAGTTATGAAGAACTTGTAAATTCGCTTACAAGTAAACGTTATACAAAAACTAGAATCCAAAGAATGTTATTACACATTTTAATGAATAATACAAAGGATGAAATCAAAAACTGTTTTCCTATTGATTATATTCTTGTTTTAAAAATGAATCAAAAAGGACAAAAGTATTTAAAAACAATCAAAAAAACATGTTCTTATCATATAATTACAAATCTTTCATCTTATAAACATCCTGCTTTAGATTTAGAAATTAAATCATCAAAATTATTATCTTTAATAGATCATCAAATGATCAAAAAAGAATTTCAAAATATTCCTGTTATCGAACTATCTAAAAGATAGTTCTTTTTTATTATTGAAATATGTGCTTAAATTAAGATAGTAGCTAAAGGAGAATATTATGTTATTTTATTATACAAAGGTACAAGTAAATGAATTAATGACACCATCTTTATTAATTGAACAAGTGATTTATTGGTTACAACATACAAAAAATAAAATGAAAGATTTGAATTATGATCATTCTTTATACTATTCTTTAAAAGAAAAACATAAAAGCTTAGAAATTAAAGATTTTAAAACTAAAAATATTTTAGGAATTCAATTTATTACTGATCATAATTACAAAAAAAAATCAATTTACAATAAAAATACTCTATCATTATCAACAAGAAATTCTTGAACTTTCTTTCTATAAAGAAATATCAAATGAATCTAAATATATCTCTAAAATCTCAATTCCTAAAATATTTCCAATGATTTTAGAAAGTAATTATATTCAAAAAGACCATGATTTATCAATACAATCAACACCTCATTTTATTAATGAAAGAACAGTCAATCAACTATTAAAAAAATCATATCATTTACCAATAATCATCTTATACAAAAATAAAAAATGTCTTGTTAATCCCTTTATTTTAAACCAAGAACTCTATGGAATGTGTCATATTATCGTCATTCCTACAAATAGAGAAGTTAATTATGTACAAATTAATTATCCAAATCATGAAAAAGAAAAAATATTTTATGAAAAATCTTTTCTACAAACGCTTATTCAACATATTCGTTATTATATGTTGCAAGAAAATGAATTTTATTCTTTTTCGGAACTTCAACAATTTGAACTTTTACAATCTTATCAAGATGATGCATTATCATCTGTAGAAGTTCAAGAATTATTCTTAAATGAAATAAAGAATATTGAAAATAACATCATTGATTTACAAAAAGAATACCAAAATAAAAAAGATATTCTTGAAAAACTTACAAACATAAATCAAGAATATCATCATCTATTAAAACAATACGATGAATCTCCATTAATTACGATTCATCAAGATAATTATAAAGAATATCAAGAGTATATTTTTTCAATCATTCATAAAACTTTAATGAATTTACCTCCTGATGATACTTATCGTAAAAGAGATCTTTTAAAGTCTATTGAAAGGAAACATCAACTATGAAGCATTTATCAACTTTGATTGCTGTAAAAAAACTAACTATTATTCAATTTACAAAAATAATTCAAGATTTATTTTATTTAGATGAATTTATATTAGACTCATTGATCATTCATTTAGAGAATTGCACAATTTATCATGATGAATCAGCTATTGCTTTTTGTATTCAATATCAAAATAACGATTATGAATATATTTTTAACGAAACAAAACAAAATATATATCTTTCTATTAATAAACGTAATAATCAATTTATCGATTTAATAACATATCTTGATAAATGTCATCTTTTAAACAATGATCATTTTTCATATATTCAACCAAACATCAAAAATATGAATGATTTAAATCAAGTTATTGAATTTGTAGAAAATAAAACAATTCTTCCTGTTATTTATTTAAATATGTCTTTAAAAGATTTTAAAAATGAGATTCTAACTGAAATTCAATCAACAGCTTATATTCTTACAAGCGAAGATAAAAATTTTCATCAAGCATTTCAAAACCATTTTCATTTAAGAAATAATAGTTATATTCTTTATTTAAATCATGAATTTCAAAAAATTTCTTTTTTAAAAAAAGAATCTCCTCAAGAATTTATTGAAAAAGTAAAAATAAAAATTCAAAGTTATATTTTACAACGTACATATTCATTTCCTTATAATATGAAAGATTTTCAACATCATATTATTAAAAAAATAATTGAAAATCATAAAGAAAATGATTTTCTCGAAAATTCTTCTATTGAACAACAAGTCTTAGCTTTAGAAGATAAGAAAAAGAATTTACAAAAAAATATTGATGATTTAAATAATCAAATATTGATTTTAGAAAATCAAAATGAAGAATTAGGAAGTTATATTAAACAACAAGGATATTATCCTTTAATATTAAAAGGAAATGAAAAAGAATTTTACAAAGGTGAACAAAGAGATCTTCTTCTTTATCTTTTAAAAGAAGAACTTAAAAATAATCATAATCAAAAACAACAACAAATCATTCATACAATTCTTGAACAAAATCCTTCTGTTGGTAATCGAAATAAATATTTAACAGATATTTTTAACTTATTAGTCAATGAAGGTCTTTCAAAGAAATCTATTGATACTTTAAGTCGTTATGGAATTATTTTAAGTCATACAGGTAAACATCCAACAACTACTTTTTTTAATGATTCACGTTATACTATGACATTTTCTTCAACACCAAGTGATCTTAATGTTGGTAGACAATATTATCGTCAAATTAGAAAACTATTCTTTTAACTTTTCCATAAAAAAAGAGGTGTGTTTGACACCTCTTTTGATTATCCTCTAAGTACTGCTCCAAAATCTTTTTCAACAGCTTTTAAGATTTTTTCCATAGCTTCATTAATTTCTTGTTCTTTTAATGTTTTCTTATCATCTTGGAAAGTTAAATTAATAGCTACTGATTTTTTACCAGCTTCTACATGTTCTCCAACATAAACATCAAAGATGTTTGTTGCTTTAACAAGTTTATTACTTGACTTAATGATTTTTTGACAAACATCATTTGCTGGAACTGATTCATCCATCACTAAAGCAATATCTCTTGAAACAGATGGATATTGTGGAATTGGTTGATATTTAACTTTACCTGTTTTGATATTTAATAATGCTGATAAGTTAAGTTCTACAACATAAACATCTTTAACATCATATTTCTTTTCCATTAGTGGATGTACTTGTCCAACTACCCCTACAACTTCATTTTGTACTTTAATATAAGCACTACGTCCAGGATGGAATGATTGATTATCACTTTCTACACGTTCTAAACGATAACGTGATTCATTGATTCCTAATCTTTCAAAGATTGTTTCTACAAATCCTTTAACTAAATAATAATCTGCTTTGTATGAAATTTGTTTAAATGATAACCCATGGTATTCACCAGTACATGCAATCGCAAGATTTTGTAATTCAACACCTTTTGAATATGTTGTTGATAATTCATATAAATGAACATCTTTCATATTTCTTGATTGGTTATAATTAATGACTTGTAACAATGAACCAATAATTGATTGTCTTGTCACTGATCTTTCTTCACCTAATGGCATTGCAAGTTTAACTGGTTCTTGATCATGGAAAATATTGAAATCATGAACAAGTGATGGTGATGTTAATGAATATGTTAATGTTTCATGTAATCCTAAATCTTTTAATAAGACTTTCATCATATGTTTCTTTTCTTGAATTTCTGTTCTTTTTCCAATTGTCATAGACATTTCTGGTAAAGTTGATGGAATGTTATCAAAACCATACATACGCACAACTTCTTCAATTAAATCAGCTGCCATCGTAATATCATTACGATAAGTTGGAATTTTAACATTAAATGTATCTTCTTTTAATTCATATTTGAATTTTAATGAATTAAAGATTTCTGCGATTTCATTTGTTTGGATGTTTGTTCCAAGTAATCCATTAACTTGTTGAGTTGAAACTGAAACATATTTATCTTCAATATATAAAGTTGTAGATACTGTTTCATAAACTTCCTTAGCATCAGCAAGTTCTTCTAATAAGTTAGCACATCTTTCTAAAATATTTAAAGAATTAGCAGTATTTAAAGCCCCTTTAATATAATGTTGAGAAGCATCTGTTAATAAATTTAAACGTCTTGCTGTTTCTCTTAAACTTGGTCCATCAAAAGTAGCTACTTCAATGACAATATTTTGTGTGTTTTCATCAATTTTAGTACTATCAGCGCCCATAACACCTGCGACACAACCAACACCATTATCTGTTGAAACAATGATATCTTGAGGTTCTAATTTATATTCTTCACCATCTAATAAGATTGCTTTTTCATCAAATCCTGTTTTTACGATAAATTCTTTTTTAGTTAATTTATCATAATCATACATATGGATTGGTTGACCTGTTTCTAACATAACATAGTTAGAAATATCAACAATGTTATTAATTGGTTTAATACCAGAAGCAAGTAATGCCGTTTTAAGCCATGCTGGTGATTCTTTTGTTGTGACACCTTTGACAAGTTTAGCCCCAAAGAATGGACATAATTCAGTTTCTACTTTAACTTCAATATTACTTCCAGCAATACCTTTTTCTTTAATGGTTGGTAAGTTAACATCTCTTTTTAAAACAGCAGCCACTTCATAAGCAAGTGAGCAAAATCAGACATCATTTGCTGCACCTTTTCGTCTGTCAGGATTCCTTCATATT
>OHAA01001918.1_pt1 | contig 11617 bp, 6 predicted proteins | sample 1606051 | NCBI WGS metagenome assembly OHAA01 (sample SAMEA3541493, study PRJEB24748) | human gut metagenome | biome: human gut; feature: human-associated habitat; material: faeces | place: China | collected 2012
CGTCCGGATCGATCCGCTGGCCGAAGATGTCGTCGGCAATATTTCCTATATTACGTGCCGTCGGCAGAGCAGTACGCATCCCGGTCTGTCCGCTATGAGAGCAAGGAGGCACTTTACACTGCCCTGCTGCGGGGGGAGGCCCAGATCGCCGCCCTGTTGGAAAACGAGGATATCCACCGCATCGGGCTAGACTTTCTGCCCTTTGCCCGGGTTCCGGAGCTATGTCTTTTTGCTCCAGGAGCCCTCCCGGTGGGCAGTGACCCCCTGCCCCGGATCCATCTGGAGGAATTGCAGGATCACCTGGTGGCTTTTCACAATCATCCCGGCTCCAACTCCTACGAAGACAGTCTGCGCCGCCACCTGCGGGAACAGATGCCCCAACTGCAGTTTGTAGACCCTAAGGACTTTTTCACCTATACTTCCTCTTGCCCCCACTTCACGCTGCTGCTCCCGGCCATTCAGTACAGCGGCCACGATCCGGCGGTTTCCTTGGACTGGGGCCAGGGGCATCGACTAGGCTTTGTCACTTCCCCTCATACCGACCAAGGGGTGCTGGAATATGCCCGGTACATCAAAGAGCACCTGACCGCCATCCCGAATTTCTGGGAGCCGCTGACCGAATGACGCAAAAACCCCGGAGTTCCGCTCGGAACTCCGGGGTTTGTTTTACAGGATCTCAGTGGACGGAGGTACGCACCAAAGCACGCTTCAGGCGGGCCTGGGCCATCTCGTAGTCGCGCTTGTCGAGGTTCTTCTGGGCCAGGATCTCCTCGGCGCGCTTTTTGGAAGCCTCGGCGCGGGCCTGGTCGATCTCTTCCGCCCACTCCCAGGTGGTAGCCACCAGACGCACCTCGCCATCCAGCACGCTGAGCATGCCGCCCATGCAGGCGGCGCGGCGGTGACGAAGCCGGAGTTCAGCTTGTTGTTCTGGCGGGCGATGGAAATAAGGTCCCCGAGCACCGCGCTGGCCGTGGGCAGGCTGCCCGCGCCGAGTCCGTGCAGGAAGAGGGAGCCGACCGCATTGCCTTCCACGCGCACGGCGTTGTACGCGCCGCCCACGCGGGCAAGGAGATAGGTGTGGTTCACCAGCGTCGGGAAGACGCCCGCTTCGAGCTTGCCGTCACGCATCCGGGCGCGGCCGAGGAGCTTGATGCGGTAGCCGAACTCGCGGGCAAAGTCGATGTCCATCTTGTCGAGGTTGCGGATGCCTTCGATGGGCATTTTCGTATAGGGATAGTCCACGCCCCATGCAAGGCGGATAAGCAGCACGAGCTTGTGCGCGGTGTCGAACCCGTCGATGTCCAGCGTGGGATCGGCCTCGGCGTAGCCCTTTTCCTGCGCTTCGGCGAGGGCAGGGGCGAAGTTGACGCCCTTGCTGGTCATTTCCGAAAGGATATAGTTGCCGGTGCCGTTCAAAATGCCTTCGAGCGAAGTGATATGGTTCCCGGTAAGGCTTTCCTTCAGCGTCTGGACGATGGGGATGCCGCCCGCCACGCTGGCTTCATAGAGCAGAGTGGCACCCTTTTCGTCGGCCAGCCGGAACAGGCTTTCGCCTTCTTCCGCGAGCAGGGCCTTGTTGGCGGTGACGACCTGTTTGCCCTTTGCGAGGCTGCGCGTGATGAGCTCCTTGGCCGTGTCGATGCCGCCCATCAGCTCGATGACCACGTCAATGTCGGGATCGTCGGCAAGGGTCATGGGATCGGTCGTCAGGCGCACGCCCTCCGGAAGATCGCGTTTACGGTTCGGATTGCGGACGGCGACAGCCTTCAGATTAAAGTCGCAGCCGGAGCGGGCCCGGATTTCTTCGGCGTTTTCGGACAGCAGGCGCACAAGGCCGCCGCCGACGGTTCCGAGTCCGGCCAGTCCGATATTCAGGGTCGTATTCATCAACAGATGTCCTTTTGGGCTGAAGTCTTCGCGGAAGGGACGGAAGTACCTGTCCGTAGCGTGAATTTGTATCTATAGTAGGGAACGGCGCCGTCTGTAAAGGGAGGGAAGCGCGCGGCGGCGGAGGCGGAAGCGAAAAAAGTCATGCTCCGCTTGGGGGTTCGTCTCTGGACGCCGAAAACGAATCGTGTTTTGATGGCGGGAGTCACACGGAGGAAAGAGCATTCATGAGCGGAAATACTTTCGGACGTCTTTTTCGTCTGACCACCTACGGGGAATCCCACGGCCCGGCGCTCGGCGGCGTGGTGGACGGTTGCCCGGCGGGCATCGCCCTCTCGGAGGAACTGCTCCAGAAGGAGCTCGACCGACGGCGTCCCGGCGGCGGCACGGCCGGGACCACGCGCAAGGAGCCCGACGCTGTCCGGTTGCTGTCCGGCGTTTTTGAAGGCACGACCACGGGAACGCCCATCGGCTTCCAAATCGAGAACACCAACCAGCGCTCCGGCGATTACGGGCCGCTGGCGGCGGTCTGGCGTCCGGGGCACGCGGATATGACCTATGACGCCAAGTACGGCGTGCGCGACTTCCGGGGCGGAGGGCGTTCCTCGGCCCGCGAAACCGCCGCCCGTGTGGCTGGCGGGGCCATTGCCCGCGCGCTGCTCGCGGCGCAGGGGATTTCGGTGCGTTCCTGCACGTTGGAAATCGGCGGTATGCCCGCTCCGGCGTTCACGCCGGAAGACATGGCGGGCGCGGCGTCCCGTCCGTACTGCGCCCCGTGTGAGGCCGCCGTGGAACCGTGGGAGGCGTTGGTCCGTACCGTACGCGGCGAGGGCGACACGCTCGGCGGCATCGTCCGGGTGGAGGTGCTCGGCGTGCCCTCCGGTCTGGGCGAACCCGTGTTCGATAAGCTGGATGCCGTGCTGGCGCAGGCGCTCATGAGCGTAGGGGCGGTCAAGGGCGTGGAGATCGGCGACGGTTTCGCCGCGGCCCGCAGCCGGGGGAGCTTCAATAACGACGCCTACCGTCCGGCCGGGGCCGGATCGACGCCGGGCAATCCCGCGACCAACCATTGCGGCGGTATCCTCGGCGGCATTTCGACCGGCCAGCCGCTGGTGATGACCGTGGCGATCAAACCCATCCCCTCCATCGCCAAGGAACAGCAAAGCGTGAACGCCGAAGGCAGCCCCGTATCCTTGCGTGTGGGCGGACGGCACGACATCTGTGCCATTCCGCGCGTCAATCCCGTGCTTGAGGCGATGGCCGCCTTGACCGTGGCCGACGCCCTGCTGCTGCAGCGGCGGATGGGGTAGGGCATGACGCAGCTTTCTCTTTCATCCCTCAATGATACGGTGGAATTGCAGGGCACGCTGGAGCGTGTGGTCTTCCATAATGAGGAAAACGGCTACACGGTGTTCCGGGTCAGGCCGGAAGGCAAGGACGAGGTGGATCTCGTCACCGTGGTCGGGCATATGGGCAGCCCGCAGGCGGGCGCGTCCCTGCGCATCAAGGGCCGGTGGGTGAACAACGCCCGCTTCGGCAGGCAGGTGCAGATGGATTCCTTTGAAAGCCTGCTCCCCGCCACCGCCGAGGGCATCAAGCTGTATCTGGCCTCCGGGCTGATCAAGGGCATCGGCAAGAGCATCGCGGCGCGCATCGTCAAGGCGTTCGGCGAAGACACGCTCAGGATTTTCGATGAGGAGCCGCAGCGTCTGCTGGAAATTTCCGGCATCACCCAGAAGAAGCTGGTGACCATCGTCGAGTGCTGGACCGAGCATCAGGGCGTGCGCAATCTGGTGCAGTTTCTCCAGCCGCACGATATCGGCGCTTCCTTCGCCGTCCGTATCTATAAGCATTACGGCTCGCAGGCGCTGTCCATCGTGCAGGAGAACCCCTACCGGCTGGCGATGGACATCCGGGGCATCGGCTTCCTGACGGCGGATGCGCTGGCGGCCAAGCTCGGCTTTGAAAGCGAGCACCCTTTGCGGATTCAGGCGGGCACGCTGTACACGCTGATGAAGCAGATCGACGACGGGCACGTCTATTATCCCCGCCGGGCCTTGGTGGAACAGACCTGTTCCCAGCTCGGCATTGCGGAAGAGTTCGTCGAGGAGGCCGTGGACTGCCTCGCCCGTGAGGAGCGGGTGGTGCTGGAGGAGCTCGACGACGAGATCGGCGTGTACCTGACCCGGTTCCATCATTACGAATCGAAGATTGCCTATTACCTGCGGCGTATCCTCGCCTCGCCGAAGTCGGTGCGGTTCCCCAAGGCCGACGAAGTGGTGGAGAAAGTCGTGTCCCGGCTCGGCATTACGCTGGCCGAGGAACAGCTTGAGGCCGTGCGCACATCGGCGACGTCTAAAGTAATGGTCCTGACCGGCGGCCCCGGTACGGGCAAGACCACCATCCTGAACGCAATCATTCAGGTTTTCGCGGAAAACAAGGCCAAGATTTTGCTGGCCGCGCCCACGGGCCGGGCGGCGAAGCGCATGTCCGAGGCCATCGGCCGGGAAGCCCGCACGATCCACCGCCTGCTCGAATACACGCCCAAGGACGACGGGTTCGCCCGCAATGAGGATAACCCGCTGGCCTGCGGGCTGCTCGTGGTGGACGAGGCGTCCATGATGGACACCATGCTGGCTTACCACCTGCTCAAGGCGGCTCCGCTCGGCGCGACCATCGTGTTCGTGGGCGACGTGCATCAGCTCCCGTCCGTGGGGCCGGGCAATGTGCTCGGGGATCTCATCGCTTCCGGGGCCATGCCCGTGGTCGAGCTGGTGGAGGTGTTCCGGCAGGCGGCGGAAAGTGAAATCGTGTGCAACGCCCACCTGATCAACCGGGGCGAGCTGCCACGCCTCGAATCCTCAAAGGATCGTCTTTCCGATTTCTATTTCATGCGGCAGGACGATCCCGATCGCGCGGCGGACATCATCGTGGATTTGGTCAAGAACCACATCCCCCGCCGTTTCCAGCTTGATCCTTTCGATGAAATCCAGGTGCTTTCGCCCATGCACAAGGGCACCGTGGGCGCGGCGAACCTCAACCTGCGGCTTCAGCAGGCGCTCAATCCCGAAGGGGAGGCCCTGCAGCGCGGAGAGCGGCTCTACCGGCTCGGCGACAAGGTCATGCAGATCCGCAACAACTATGAGAAAGATGTGTACAACGGCGATATCGGGCGGGTTTCCAGTGTGGACGTACAGGAAAAATGCCTTGTTGTCCGGTATGATGACCGTTATGTCGGGTACGATTGGGAAGAACTCGACGAAATAGTGGCGGCCTACGCGATTTCCATTCACAAATCACAGGGTTCGGAATATCCTGCCGTCGTCATTCCGTTGATGACGCAGCACTATATGCTGCTGCAGCGGAATCTCATCTATACGGGGGTGACGCGGGGCAAGCGTCTCGTCGTACTGGTGGGAGAGCCCCGCGCTTTGGCGATGGCCGTTAAAAACAACCGGATGCAGAAGCGGTATACGTGGCTGGCCCGACGTTTGGGGGCGGCCCCGGAGGCCGCCGGTCCGCAAACTGAGGGTGAACGCACATGATGGTTTCTGGTGCCCGCAAGGGCTTTTGGGGTGTGCCGCCGTATGAAAGGCTCGGGGGGCGGGGCGTTGTCTCTGTCCCCCAAATGGTGAAAGGGAGAAGCCTCCGTCTGATTGCTCTCGGCGTATTGCTGTGCTGCGCCCTCGCGCTCGGCGGCTGCGGCGGCGGACGCAAGGGCGGGAGCCTGCCTCTGGTCGAGTCCGGCAGCTTTGAAGGCCCGAAAGGGAGCATTGCGGATTTGCGGCGGTTGCCGCAGGATTTGCTGGTCTATGCCCGGCAGGGCAATCCGGACAAGCCCCTCATGTCGGCTGCGGAGCAGGCCCGGCAGGACGCCCGGTTCAACAGCCTGTTCTTTGGCCCGTGGGAGGCTGTACGCTCCTCCGTTTCCGCCTCCGAGGCGTTCGCCATTTTCGGCGGCCAGAAGAAGCGGAGCAAGGCGCGGGGATGGGCGGAAAACCTGTTGCCGTGGACGCAGGAGAATTGGGACAAGCTGACGGCGAACGCCGCTCGGGATGCGTACCCGTCCCGGTTCGACAAGGCGATTACCGTGCGGCCCACGGTGCTGCGCGAAGCGCCCACCCATAAGCCCCGGTTTGGGAACCCTGCCGAGGCCGGGGAGGGGTATCCCTTCGATATGTTCATGTACTCCACGCTTCCGGTGGGGATGCCGTTGCTTGTCGTGCATACCTCCGCCGATGGCGCATGGGTGTTCGTGGAGACGGGGCTCGTATCCGGCTGGGTTCCCACGGAGGATACGGCTGTGACGGACGCGCCGTTCCGCTCGCGCTACGAGAACGGGACGTATGCGGTCATCGTCCGTGACGACGTCCCGCTGGTGGACGAGCTGGGCCGTTATGTTACCACGGGGAGCCTCGGGACCATGTTGCCTCTGTCCGGCGGATCGGGATCCTCGCTGAGGCTGCTGGTCCCTGTGCGTGATCCGCAGGGCCGTGCCGTGGCCGTACCCGTGCGGGTGTCTCCCTCCGATGCGGTGCGCAAGCCCATTCCCCTGACGGCAAGGGCGGCGGCCGAGATCGGCAACCGCATGATGGGGCAGCCCTACGGCTGGGGCGGATACCTGTTCAACCGGGACTGCTCGCTGGCGATGAGGGATCTTTTCGTCCCTTTTGGGGTGTGGCTGCCACGCAACTCATCGGCGCAGGCCAAGGCATGGCAGTTCATCAGCTTCGTGAAGGCGTCCCCCTCGGGTAAGGAAAGCATCATCAAGGACGAAGGGGTTCCGTTCGCCACGCTGCTCTGGCTGCGCGGGCACATTACCTTATATATAGGGGAGTACAAGGGCGAGCCCGTTATGTTCCACAACGTCTGGGGCGTTCGTACCGATGACGGGAACGGCGAAGGCCGGCACATTATCGGGCGGGCCGTCGTCACCTCCCTCCAGCCCGGAGCTGAACTTCCCAACGTCCGCCGCGAGAATCTGATTCTTTCCCGGCTGCAGGGGATGAGCGTTCTACGGTATGATTGAGGAATGCGGGGGAGAAGGCCCCGGAAGGGGTGCCCTTTCGTGGTCGTTCTTCCGTAAGGCGTTTCTTGAGAGCGTAACGTGGTTTCTCCTGTGACTTGATTTCTTGCTTTGGGGCAGGGCACATTGTTTCAAGAACGTCTGTTGAGGGCGAGAAAAAGCCGTTTCCCGTTTGGGAGCGGCTTTTTTATTTGTGCCCGTACGTTGTTGTGCGCGGATGGCCGTTTTTGCAGTCCGCGCACAGCGTTGTGCGGTGGGGGTGGGGAAGGGGCCTTCAGTGGGCAGAAGAGGCGGAGGGGCAGCGGGATTGCCGGATTCCCTTTCGTTCAGGCGATTGATTGGCCGTGCTCCCCTTTTTGTTTGGGTGTTTTTTCGCAAGAGAGAAAGATTCGCTTTGCCCGAATGGAATCTTTTTTGCGGCTTCATCGTGCTTGTGGCGGGAGATCAGGCCATTTGAGCATGGTGTTTGGTTATCGGATGGTGGATTTTTTCAGAAATATTTCTGTATTCAGAAAATATTCTGATAGAATCATGTATTTTTCTGTTCATTGACGTTTTGTGTGGAGTGTTCTCCTCTAACATATTAGAATATCAGCTCTAGTCGAATATAATGCGTTGGCATGTCCTTTGCTGAACAAGAAATAGGAAAACACCGGATACTCCGGTTGCATAAGTGGCCTTTTCTTTCCTTTTTATTCAGTGAAGCCAAGGAGAAACCATGCTTGTTACAGAAACAGCTTGGGGAAAGCGCATCAAGACCGACGTGCTCATCCTCGGAACCGGCGCTTCAGGTGTCGGTGCAGCCCTGCGCGCGGCGGAACTTAAGGCCGACGTGCTCATGGTGGGGCAGGGGCGGCTGGAAAGCTCCGGCTGCCTCGGCGGCGGCAACGACCATTTCATGGCGGCGCTCGGCACCGACGAACCCAACGACACCCGCGAAGCCTTTGTCGGCTTCTTCATGAAGTCCGCTTTCGGCTACCGCGAAGCCCAGCTCAACCAGTGGTTCGACGCCATCAAGCCTTGCGTGAAAATCCTTGAGGAAGTCGATACGGAATTCCTGATCAAGGACGGCAAGCGGTATCGTTCCGTCGGCTTCGGCCAGCCCGGCGCGTGGTGGCTGCACATCACCAACGGCACGACCATCAAGCGGCATCTGGCCCGCCGCGTGCGCAAGTCCGGCGTCAACATCCTCGACGACTTCCACATCACCCGCCTGTTCGAGCGCGGCGGGCACATCATGGGGTGCATGGGCTTCAACGTCCTGACCCGCGAAGTGTACGCCATCGAATGCAAAACCGCCATCTGTTCCCTCGGCTGGCACCCCCAGCGCCTGACCAACAACTCCACCGGCAACCCCTACAACTGCTGGCATATGCCGTACAACACCGGCAGCTATTTCGTCCTGCCCATGCAGATCGGCGCGTCGCTGGTCAATATCGACATCAGCGGCCGCGCGACGCTCATCCCCAAGGGTTGGGGCGCGCCCGGCATGAACGGCATCAACAACATGGGCGGCAAGGAAATCAACGCGCTCGGCGAACGGTTCATGTTCAAGTATGACCCGATGGGCGAAAACGGCAAGCGCCGCAATCAGGTCATGGGCACGTGGCAGGAACAGGTCGAGGGCAACGGTCCGCCGTTCTATATGGATATGACCCACTTCAGCGACGAGGACGTGCATCACCTCCAGTACGTGCTCATGTCCGCGGACAAGGAAACCTACCTTGATTACTGCGCGGCCCGCGGCATCGAGTTCAAGAAGGCTCCGTTGGAAGTGGAAGTTTCCGAAATGACGGTTTCCGGGATGCTCCTCGCCGACGATCGCTTGGAAACCACGGTGAAGGGCCTGTTCGCGGGCAGCAACTTTACGAGTTTCTCCGGCGCGATGTGCTGCGGCTACGTGGCGGCGTTCCATGCCGCGAACGATGCGGCGTCCACCGAGATGGGCGTCATCGACGACGCGGAAGCGCAGGCCGAACACGACCGAATCCTCGCCCCTTGGGAGCGCAAGGGAACCAACCTTCTGAAGTACAACGACTTTGAAGATCCCATCCGTCAGATCATGGACTACTACGCCAAGTACCGCCGGAACATGGCCGGTATGCGTCTCGCTCTCGAAAAGCTCGCCCTTGTGGAAAGCTACACGGATCGCGTCGTAGCCACCAACAACCACGAGCTGATGCGCCTGCACGAGGCGTTCGACCTGCTCGAACTGTGCCGGGCCCATCTGGAAGCCTGTCTCCAGCGCAAGGAAAGCGGGCGGGGCATGTACCAGCTCTCCGATTATCCCGAAAAGGACCCCGAACTCGCCAAGGGGCTGGTGCTCACCCGCAAGGACGGCGCGTTCCAGTTCGGCTGGACGGAGTGATCCCGCATCTTTCACAAGGAGAAACGACATGCCTCCGGTTTTTGATTCCAAGAAATGCGTCAAGTGTGGCCGCTGCGTGAAGGATTGCCCCGGCTACATTCTGGAACTGGATAAGGAACACGACGAAACGCCTCACGTCATCGAAGCATACAAGCGCGAGTGCTGGCATTGCGGCAACTGCCGCATCAGCTGCCCCCATCAGGCCGTTTCCTTTGAATTCCCCTTATACACCCTCGTTTAGGCGGAGCGGACATGAGCAAGCATACCGTTTTTGTGGAAGCCCCGCCGTTCGCCAAGTTCTCCGACGCCGAGATGCGCCGCCTGCTTGATGACGAACGCCTGGAAGTGCTGGACTGGCGCGGGAAGCGCGTGAACACGCCCGGCTTCGTTGAAGCGCTGGCCACCGCCGACATCGCCGTCACCGGCAACAGCCTGACCATCACCGACGAGCTGCTGGAAAAGCTCCCCAACCTCAAGCTGATCGCCAAGCTCGGCACCGGGCTGGACATGATCGACATCCCAGCCGTGCTCCGGCGCGGCATCCTGCTTTGCAATACGCCCGGCGCGAACAGCGTGGCCGTGGCGGAACATACCTTCGCGTTGCTGCTCGGCTACCTGCGCAACGTGCCGCAGTGCGACAACGCCGTGCGGACCGGGCAGTGGGAAAAGGCCCGGACCATGGGCGGTGAAATCTGCGGCAAGACCGTGGGCATCATCGGCCTCGGCAACATCGGGAGCCGCGTGGCTTCCCGGATGGCCGGGTTCGAAGCCCGCCTCCTCGGGACCGATCCCTGCTGGCCCGAAGCCCTTGCCGCCAAGTACGGCATCGAGCGCCGGGAACTGAACGAGCTGCTCGCCGAGTCGGACATCGTGTGCGTGCATTGCCCCCTCGACGAAACCACCGCCGGGTTCATCGGCAAGGCGGAACTGGCGCTCATGAAGCCCTCCGCGCTGCTCGTCAATATGGCCCGCGGCGGCATCGTGGACGAGGACGCCCTGTACGAAGCCCTGCGCGGCAAGGTCATCTCCGGCGCGATCATCGACGCCTATTCGCAGGAGCCGCTCACCGCTTCCCCGCTGTTCTCGCTGGACAACGTGATCCTGTCCCCGCACGCCGGGGCCTTCACTACGGATGCGCTCAACGCCATGTCCCGCATGTCCGTTGACCAGTTGTTCCAATACGTGGACGGCGCCACGCCCGACAACCTCGTTACCGCGGAGTAAAGTCATGCCATCCTTTTTGAACGCCATGACGCGCCAAATCCCCAGTTCCAGCATCCATGCCGCCACCCAGAAGGCTGAAGCCTACCGGCGTGAAGGCAAGAAGGTGGTCATTTTCAGTATCGGCCGCCCCGACTTCGATACGCCCGCCCACATCAAGGAAGCCGCCAAGGCCGCGCTGGACAAGGGATACGTGCACTACACCCCAAACATGGGCATCCTGCCCTTGCGCGAAGCCGTCGCCGAGCACATCAAGCGGCAGACCGGCGTCAGCTATGACCCGAAGACCGAGGTCATGATCACCTGCGGCGGGCAGCAGGCCATCCTCCTGACCATGAAGGCCGTGCTTGAGCCCGGCGACGAAGTGCTGCTGCCGTCTCCCGGTTATGGCCTGTATTACAACTGTGCCTCCATCGCCGACGCGCAGGTTCGTGCCTATGCGCTCAAGGCCCCCGATTTCGGCTGGGGCGGCGCGGAAGCGGGCGAACGCACCAAGATGCTGTTCATCAACAGCCCGCACAACCCCACCGGCGCGGTTCTTTCCAAGGAAGAGCTCGGCCAGATCACCGATTTCGCCAAGGCCAACAACTTGCTGGTGGTTTCCGACGAAGCCTATGACCGCTTGCTGTATGACGGCCTCGAACACCGTTCCATCGCGTCCGAACCGGGTATGCGAGACCGTACCGTCATCCTCGGCTCCTTCTCCAAGACCTATTCCATGACCGGCTGGCGCATCGGCTACCTTGCCGGCCCCGCCGAAGTCATCCGCGGCATGGCCCTGTTGCAGCAGAGCTTCGTGCTCTCCGTCAACAGCTTCGCCCAGTGGGGCGCCGTGGAAGCCATGACCGGCCCGCAGGATTGCGTTGAGGAAATGCGCCAGCAGTTCGACATCCGGCGCAAGGCCATGATGGAAGCCCTGTCCACCATACCCAATGTGTCCTTCGCGGCTCCCAAGGGCGCGTTCTACATCTACCTGAACCACGAGAAGACAGGGCTGGACCCCGTGCAGTTCTGTGCGAAGCTTCTCGACGAATACTATGTGGCCTGCGTGCCCGGTTCCGAATACGGGCCGTACGCGGCAAGCAGGAATAATAAACTATTTGAATCAATAAATA
>OHAA01001928.1_pt1 | contig 11591 bp, 8 predicted proteins | sample 1606051 | NCBI WGS metagenome assembly OHAA01 (sample SAMEA3541493, study PRJEB24748) | human gut metagenome | biome: human gut; feature: human-associated habitat; material: faeces | place: China | collected 2012
AGCTTGATCCCCAACGGAATATTCCGTTGGGGATCAAGCTGGTTATATATGGCATTATACAAATCTGTCCCTCAACTGACCAACTGCCTATACACATCAGTCCATAAGGATAAACGATAATGTCTGTGCGAAGGCTCAGAATTAATCTCACAGTATGGTTCCCCATCCAAGGTAAACAAATCAAGCTGCTCATATTTATCCTTGACGGTTCCAGTCGGACCACTGCCATCCAAAATTGATTCAAAAGTGTACTCCGTTCGCTGAACCTTTGTCTTTCCAACCGGCTTCCATTCACTGAATATGATCGGATTTCCAGCTGCATCAGTCTTCTTCAGTGCATCCCCTTGGGCCATGTTTGCACAGATTATCGTCTTCGCACTGTAAAACACCCTTTCATCCGGCACTGAGCCATAAACATTATTAATAAAAGTACGATAAATCTTCGAAAATGTGTCATGCATGTTTATGACAAGCATCTCAACATTATCTTCAAGAAGTTCAATTCCGTATAAGCTAGACAACGCCATGAGTGCATTATTGCCGAATTCTCTGGCATTTTTGCTTTTCTCAAGAGCGTATTTCATCTTCCGTGCAAGAACTTCCGTCAGAAAAGCTCCTTCACCCGCAGACGGTTCCAGAAAAGTTGCAGTCAAAGATCTTACCTTTGCATTCACTTCAGGCTGATCAAGCATCTTTTCCACAACCCATTTGGGTGTAAAGACTTCTCCATAATCTCTTACACGACCGATATCCTTGATTATCCTATCTTTCATTTCATCGCCTGCACTTTAGTTTCAATAAATTCAATTTCTTCTTCTGATAAATTGTACTTTCTGTAAAGCTGCTTATCAATATCTTCGATTGACTTCGTCCAATCAATATCAGAGTTAGCAGTAAAGTCTTGCATAGGAACTTCATTCCAAGTTGCCTTGTTATTATCTTGAGTAACCTTGAGAATTCCCAACATTGTCCTTGCAAATCTACCTTTGACATATTTTAATGCAGCTTCTGCTTCATCGTAAGAATCAAATGCACCAATGCCAATAAATGTTTGAGTATACCCGATCAGGGGTTCCCCGATCAGGGGTGTAGATAATACTTCTCCCAACGCACCTGAACCATTTGATCTCGGAACTAAAACTTTATACTTATTTATATTTTCGTGATCCATATCAACATATTTTCTGTCGATATATCTCCATACACGCTTATTGTTTATAACACCCAAAACCTTAATGTCCGTTTCATGCTTTCTTTCTTCCGTAAAGGCATCAATCTTTTCAAAGATGTTATTTCTGAATCTCTTATCAGTGCCATCGCTACCAATAATTTTCCTATACTGCGGATGGTCCTCGTACAAACTATCCAAGTCAAACTTGTTTTGAACGTGGATATAATTAGGTAACCTTTCAGAATCTTCCTTAATATTCACTTTCTTCTTTATCGATTTTAATTCATCATATGCAATGAAAGTGCCTATTGATCCAAAATTTTCATTGCTGTCGCGAAGGGAAATTGCAACTCCACCCTTTATTTCAGTTCTTGGAAATACCTTGCCGCTGTCAGCTTCGTAATAGATAACCTTAAAATGCTCATCATCCAGCATCTTCCTATTCCAGATCTTAGGCGTGCTTCCCGCATCAAACAGGAATCTCGCCGGCGTGATGAGCGTTACAATATCCGCTAGGTTATATGAAAGATCCATGAATTCATTGTAAATCGGTGGTGCATATTTTTCCTGCTTGCCTTTCGTCTTGTCCTGATATGGCGGATTGCCAATAACAACATCAAATTTCATTCCGCCAAACACTCCTTCTATCTTTTCTGCTTCCTTCCCAACATCCTCTTTTGCATCCTCTACGATATTATCCACAAACTCAACGTTAGTGTCCATGTCCAGATATCCTGACAGAGTCCGCTGCGTAATGGTCTTGGCCATCTCCGTCTTTGCGATGACGAATATGTTTTCACGCAGGATCTTCTGCCATATCTTCCGTTCGTCTTCCAGACTGAATTTGCCGGCAGATTCATCAACCATCTTCAGATATTCACGATAATACAATGACATTGTTGCATACAGCGGATACAATCCGGTCTTCGAATTGATTTCCAGAATACGCACATTGTTGTTCTGTGAACTGTCAGATTTGAATATCCTGTCAGTATACTCCGTGTTTACCCAATGCGCGGCATTTTTGCCTTCAACGGTCGTGTTATTATAATCGTCGTCATAAAATGAATATCCACCCAATGTCTTCCCCATGTGCATATTTACCACACGCCATGGAGTCAGAACCGTTTCCTTGTCCACATTCCGGAATGTTGAGAATATTTCAGCTATCTTTTCAACACGTTCCATCGGATCAAGATCATCAAGTGCCTTGACACGACGTCTTATGATTCTTCCAGCCTCAATGAACACTTCGGGATCGTAATACTTGATGAACTTCTTGAACAGTTCCTTGGTAACACCTTTGGGCATGAATTCCACCCAGGATTTGTCGTCAACCATATTGACGAACTTCTTGATATTCACATCCTTGTCAATGTCAATGTCCATTCCATAAATCAGCATCGGAATGCGGATTGAAACGGAACGTAGAATTGAAATCATTGTCTTGCGCTGCTTCTTAAGCTCATTCAGCTTTCGAATCGCTTCCTCTTCCTTCGGAGTGCGCTTCTTTTTGGGTTTCTTCTTGCCCTTGTTTGCCATATTGTATTCATTTTCCGTCAGACCCTGGGAATTTACATCGAGCAACATTCTCTTCTTTTCCGCCTTGGTCTGTCCGACAATGGTCTTAAGATCGTTAAACTCCCTTACATCCGCTTCATTAAGCATCAGCATCGCATCACTGTAGATGGAATCATCATCAAAGCCTGTTCTGACTGCCTTTTCGGCATATACACGCTTGATTTGCGTCAGAAGATCATCCACATCATACGGTTTCATCCCTTGACCCTTTTCACCGATAATCGGCAGGAAGTTGAGAAGATCGCCCATCTTTTTCCTCTGCTCTCCAGTCGTCAGCTTACCAACTCCTGTATTGAGCTTGCTTGCCTCAGCCATCACCGTCAAGGCACGATCTGGTGCAAAATCAAAAATATAACAGTTGGTCTTTACACCAAATCCTTCACTCGAATATGGAGTCTGCGCTCTGAAGGCTGCTTGCAGATACTGCATTGCACTATTTGTATTGGAAAGGAAAAGTACACCTGTCCACTCCTTGACAGTGACACCCGTTGTCATCTTTCTGACAGTCAACGTGATCGTTCTGGTATTTTCCGGATGCGGTCCAATGGCATCGCGAACCATCTTCATTTCGTCATCAGTAGCCAGACCGCTCTCGTTATCACCATTGCGTACAACATTGACGACAATGTAATCCATTCCGAAAACAGGATCCTCATTCAACAGTCTCTCCAGCGCATTGGCTTCCTTGATTCCCGGCAGAATCCACAGAGTATGCCTGAGATTGTTGCGGAATTCCTTCGTTGCGAAAGGATAATTGTTCTTGTCATTCGGTGAAGTGATGTTTCTCAGAAACTGTCTGACATAGTCTTCGTACACGAATTCTCCATTTTCATTAACTCTGAAGAACTCCTTGAAATTGAAGACCTTCTTGTCGTAACTCAAAAAACGTGCATCCTTGAACTGCCTGCTCATCTCAAACGTGTACATCTGTACGGCAGGAAGTCCTGCATAAGGATTCTTTTCTTCCGGATGCGTGAACTTCCACGTTCTCTTGGCACGCTGCTCCATCGTATAATCCCAGACAAAGACCTGATCTTCATCATACTGGTCAATGATGTTGAATGGTGTCCCCGAAAGCTCCAGCACCTTCGTATTCTTCCCGACAACCTGCTCCATTACTCTCTGAGCCAGTCCTGTCTGCGTTCCTTCATGTGCTTCATCAACAATCACCAGATTCCAGTCATTGCCAAAAAGCTCACGGTTCTTGTCACCCTGCTTGCCGCCAACAAGTTCTGATCCACGCAGGTCCTGCAGGCTCGCAAAGAAAACATACGGTTTTTCTGACTTGAGAATGTCTTCAAGACTGCTGCCATGCTGCTTTGATCCATACAGGTAACCTGCATTATGGAGACCGACTTTCTTGAAGTCCGTAAACCATCCTTCATCAACCACAGGTCTATGCGTCATTATCAGCACATGCTGATAACGACTTCTCTTGATCAATTCCAGAGCCGTGATCGTTTTACCAAAACGCATCTTGGCATTCCAGAGCATTCTGTCCTTCTTTTTGAAACAGGTCTGAGTCTTGGTAATCGCCTCTTCCTGCTCGGGTCTGAGAACTATTTTCACAGCATCATTTGAAACAGGCTCCGTTATGGAACTCTTTCCTTCCTTAACAGCCTTTATGGCAGCCTTGACGGTTTCCACATCAGTTTCAAACCACTCATCACCGTCCAGTCCCGGTTTGTTCCTTATTCCCGAACGTCTTAGAACCGTATGCACATCGCTGTCCCTGAACCACGTCCTGTCCTTCTTGCGATACGCCAGTTCCACCCACGGCACTTCGTAATTCAAGCCGGCAGTTGTCATATACTTTCTTATTCTCCTGTCAGCGACCTCGTGCAGATCATAACTGTTAGGACTGGCATCAATTTCAAAGTCATCAAACGATGTCTCTCCCACCTTCTCTGCTCCTTCATATAACGGAAGATGCATTTTTCTGTCAACATTCTGCACATAAATGACTTTTCTTTCTGCCGTCTGATATACCGGATCCTCCCTGGGTTCGATAAATTTCTGCAGGGACACCTGATCAGCATATTCCGGCAAGCGCCTGATAAAGAACCATTTCAAAATGTAGTATACGTTTCTGACAACCCTGAGTGCTTCTTCCTTTGTATGATCATCTATCTCATGCGTTGCTGCATTACCGTGCCTCTTGATCATATAGAACTTAGTCAGAATGTCATCAGAAGCCAGTTTCCGAGACTTGAGCTTCCTGATAAAATCGTCGAATCCGTCCCTGCTTCCAAGAATGACATAGTTCTGATCGAGTTCTTCCTTTGCAACATTTTCAGCAATTGTCCTGGAAGTAGCTATAGCAATTCCGAACTGACCGGCAGCATAGTTCTTCTCCATTTCAAATGCCTTCTTGTGGAAAGGTTTGAACATTTCATCAACCATAAGAAAGTCAAAGTTACTTTTCATCGTCTTCAACACCACCAAACGTTAAATATTCATAAGATCATTATACAATCATGACCCCATTAAAAAAAGAGAACCCTTTTCAGAATTCCCTTTTCTTCCTATATATTACTTCAAATAAACGCCCTTCCAGTTATATCCTCCGACAGGATTATAAACCAGACCCTTGACGCGCTTCTTGAGCATCGTGGCATTGGAAGGCTGAAGAGTCGGAAGGATGCCGCCGTCATTCAACAGCAGCTTCTCTGCATTGACCATGTCATTCCATCGTTTCTGATCCTTTTGTTTATTTGTGGATAATCCTATTATGACAGTAAAACAAAGCCCGGATGATCCGTAGTTTCGAATCATCCGGGCTTTTTTCTTCCAAGAGTCATTCATAATTATCCACAGGACTCCATCCTGTGGATAATGCTTTCGCAAAATTCTTCCACAGGCTGATATGTGGAAAACCTGTGTATTAACCGACACAAGCAGAACGCCAAACTCACGCTTACTTCAGCACCTCATCCACCCTGGACGGCATCTTCTGACTTTCAACCTTGTTTACGTTGTAGTACTTGCCGTCAAACGAATGCAGCGTCGTGAACTTCCTGCCTGAAGCAGATGCGACGACGGTGGTCATCTCAAGTCCAAACGACTTCGGCTCATATGTCTTCCGGTCCACATGAACGTTGAACGTGGCATTGGTGAAGCTGACGTTCTTCAGATCCGTGCTGTAGAGTCTCTTCGCCGTGGCATCATCTCTGCCGAGAACCTCGAGCAGTTCCTTTTTAAGCCTTTCGGAAGGATTTTCCGGTACCCTGAAGACCAGCGCATATTCGCCGCCTTCTTCCTTGAGATCGAACCGGACCTTGTTGTCACTCATGACCTTAAGATAATCCCTTGCGATGTTCGGATTCTGAACGATGAACCTGTAGTTTGACTGGGCGCTGTCAATGGCCTGCCTGTAGCTTCTGCCCTGACTAAGGCCGATCATCGTCGTGTTGTAGAGATCCTTGCCGTCGTAGTACAGAATATACTTGTTGTCCCTGGCTCCTTCCTGGAAGCGGATTGCTGCGTTTGACTTGAGCGTCACCGGTTTTTCCGTGTATTCCGTTTCCGTTCTGTACGAAACCGTGTTGTCGTGGTCTCCGCTCGTATGCTTGACGAAGAACTTTGTCTCGACCTTGGCGCTCTTGACCTTCTCTTCGGCACCGACCGCTTCCGACAAGACCCGGTCCTTTTTTGAAACCTTCTTTTCCGTGTCAACGTTCACGTCTCCGGAACTGCCTGTCTTCTTTGCATTACCGCTGCCTGCGCATGCGGACAGTCCGCATGTCACAAGCAAAGTCGCAGCCGTAATTACCAGCTTTCTTTTCATTTATCTTCCCCCTGTTGAAAAATGCAGTGCTACTTCTTCGTGTGATTCTGATCATAGCCGATGTACGTTGTCGGCATCTTGATCTGTTCAGTCTGATTGACCGTCTTTTCGCTGCTACCTGCGCCGGATTCGCCTGACTTTCCGGTGCCGCAAGCACCTTTTTGAGCGTCTGTGTTTCCTTTGATTCAGTCTTTTTGACAGTCTCTTCGCTGCTACTTGCACCGAATTCGCTCGACTTTCCGTTTCCTCAGGCACCTTTTTGAGCGTCTGCGTTTCCTTTGATTCAGCCTTTTTGACAGTCTTTTCGCTGCTACTTGCCCTGAATTCGCTCAACCTTCCGTTTCCGCAGGTGCTGAGTCCGCCGACTGAAAGAATCATTGCAGCTACCAACAGTAATCGTTTTTTCATCAAAATTTCCCCCGTTGATAAATGCAGTCCGTCTAGTTCTTTCGGTGATTCTGATCATAGTCGATGTACGTTGTCGGCATCTTGATCTGTTCAGTCTGATTGATGGCGCTGTATGTTGCGTCAAACGACATCGCACGCGACCTCTTCGTTCCGTCGGTTCCCGTCCTGACGGTCACGACGTTTGCCGTATAGCTTTTTGGCTGATACAATTTTTTATCAATATGAAGTTCATATATGTATTTTTCAAACTTATATCGACTCAGTTCTTCCTTGGAATACTCAGCATACGTATTTTCCATCGGGCTTGAGATTCTGAAGGTTTCCGTCTTGAACTTATCGGACATCTTGGTCTTTGAAGCATCGCACTTGATTACGTATTCGTCGCCTTCCTCTTTCAAAGTAACCTTTGCGCCGTTGTTCTTCATCGTTTTCAAAAATTTCTTCGCAGTATTTGCCGCATCCGTTGCAAACTTGTTATATCCGATTTGACCATGCAGCGTGCGCCGATATGTCTTTCCGCGCGCATAGACGATTGCAAGCTGCAGATACATGTCTTTTCCGTCGGACAAAACGGTCGAATGCTGAACCGAACTGCCCACCGTCGTAGCAACGTCAGCCTTTGAACCAAAAGGATCCGCATAATATGAAACGTCCATGTCCATCTTGACGTTTTTTGACTCGCTGCCTTCATTGGTATCAGCGGTCACTTTTTCCTTGATTTTGGCGCCCTTGATTTTTTCGTTAGCCTCAAGATATTTCTTGATGACCGTGTCTTCCTTTGATTCGACCATCTTATGGCTGACCTTTTTGGCAGAGCTTCCCTGCTTGCTCGTGCCGTTTCCGTTTCCGCAAGCCGAAAATAACCCGGCCGACAATAAAAGAACTGATGCCCATAACAATTGTTTTTTCACAATACTACCCCCTGATTGTGGAATTTTTTAATTAATTTTACATTAACAGAAAGCACTACCTTTTGCAATGAAATTATTTCTTTATAACCAGCAGCTAATAGATTGTACACAACCTATTTTCCCTCATTGAACGATGCGGCTCTGCATTTTCCTTCAAAGAAACTTGCCTGAAAAATGAGGCCGGGTTTCTTGACATCAATGCGAAAGATCGACGTAATTCATTGGCATCTTCAAAGCATTGACCTTGTTGACGTTCTTGTACTTTCCGGTTAACGATTCGCTGACCGTTGCCGTGTCGCCGACGTCTTTGGCATCGATTGCAAAATTTACCTTATAGCTCTTTGGCATATATGTCTTTTTGTCAACGTTGATTCTGTATTTGAAATTCTTGAAATCACATTTCTTCAAATCACCGTACGTTACGCTTGATGCAGTGGTGCTTGCGCTACTCATATATTGCTCAAGAATTTCTCTTTTGAGTTTCTTGGTAAATTTCTTGCCGGCATCAAAAGTGAGAATATACTCGTTGCCTTTTTCCTTGACGTCCATGTCAACGTCATTATCCTTCATCATATTGAGGTACTCGGATGGCGTATTGGTTACATCCTTGGATATCAGGCTGTGCTTGCCGGCCTTTGTTACGCTTTGTCTGTACCATTCCGAAGAGTAAGGAACCTTCAAGTAAACGTTTTTTTCGTCGCACATTGCCGTGAATCTGGTCTTTGAACCACCTTTGCTGATGACCGTCTCAACTTTTGATGCTGACGGATCTTTCGTAAACGTTACGTCCAGATCCATCAAAATCTTCTTGGAATAGCCATCCGCCTTGGCAATTACGCTAACGTTGCTGTCCAATTCGCCACTCTTGATCTTGCTTTGGCTGTCGATCGTCTTTTGCAAAATCTTTTCCTTATTTGGGCCGCATGCGCTCAAACCTCCAACCATCAAGAGCATGGCCGCTGCCAACATAACTTTTTTCTTCAAAATACTTCCCCCTGTTTTTGAAATATTTACGAAGGATATATTATCAAAGTTTGTTCTCATTGGCAATAGAGATATGTTTTTATAGCCAAAAACTAATTATATTGTGCACAATCTATTTTTCCCGATAAACAATGAAGCTCTGAATTTTCCGACAAAAAAGTCCCGCTTGAATTAAATAAAAAATGCCGGACAAAATCAGTCGACTTGCGACTTCCTTTGTTCGACATTTCATGTAATTCAAGAGGGAAACGGGACTTTTTCCCAGCCTCCTTGCTATTTTTCGATCATTTCGTACAAATTTTTTGGAACCCGGTCAAACAGCGGCGACATTTCACCGACAACGGTGATGTCCAATCGGTGCATGGCACGTGAGCAGATCGTGTAGACCAGCTGGCGTTCATCTTCTTCATGATAGTTTTCCTTGTTGGCGTTCCACATGATGACGGCGTCAAATTCCAGACCCTTGGCCAAGTATGAAGGGACAATAATCGTCCCGGGAACGAGGCGCTGATTTTCGGTTCTGATCAGCGTTGCCTTGACTCCTTTGACGTTAAGCTGTTCGGTCAGCCATTCGCATTCCTGCAGCGACTTGCAGATGATGGCCGTCGTCAGCTTCAAAGCATCGTTTTGAAGCAAACGTTCTTTGACGTCTTCAACGAGGCGTTCCCCGTCAGAGTCGATCGTCATCGTCGGCAAAGATCCGTTGCGGTTAAATGCAGTAACTTTTTCGCCATCAACAAGCACTTCCTTGGTAAAATCGGTAATCTGCCTGGTTGAACGATACGATTTTGTCAGCTGAACCACGTTGGTCTTGTCTTTGTCAAACATTGTCGAAAGTTCCGACAGCAGGCTGTGACTGTTTTCCTTCGTGAAAATCGCCTGATTCAGATCGCCGAGCATCGTGAAGCGGGCACGCGGAAATTCCGTCTTGAGATATGCAAGCTGGTATGCCGTATAATCCTGGATCTCATCAATGAAGACGTGACGCATCCTGATGTCGCCCTTCTTGCCGGTGATGCGATCGTACAGATACAAGAAGCAGGACACGTCGGTCATCGGCAGACTGCGATTCCTGATTTGATCAATCGTGTTTTCGACCCCTTTTTGCCATTCGTCATCGGAAACGCCAAACTTTGAAAGCTCGAGCAAAGAAGGAACGTGTCGCAAAAAATGAACGTACTGGGCATTGATGTTCAAAAAACGCTTCTTGACGATGGCACGCTTGATTTTCATGAATTCCTTCGTCACGTATTGCTTGCACAAAAAGAGGAGTTCCTTGTCGCCGTCGGCAAAGTTGCGCGGATGATCACCGTACAAAGCATTCAGTTCCTGCGTCGACAGATCCTGAACCGCTTTTTGAACGCGATCTGTTCTGGCTTCTTGACCAACCTTTGAGCTCAAGCGTTTGAGCAGTTCTTCCTGCGTCGCTTCCAGGCGATTGCCAAGATGATAATTTTCATTAAAGCTATAATAAATCGACTTGATTTCCTTGCGCGAGAAGAAGATTTCGCCGTTGTGCATGATGTTTTTGAAACGCATCCCGTTTCTTTCCAAATAGTTTGAATATGCGGTCGTTGCGTCAAAAAACTTCAAACTGTCCTTGATGACCCTGATTTTCTTGTTTGTTCCGTGATTATCTTCTTCAAAACGTTCCTTGAGCGTTTCGACGTGCATCTTCGGAAGGCGGTGCTGCGTGTACTGATAGTAGGTCATCTGCACCATGTTGTGTTCGCCGAGTTCCGGCAGGACCTGATCGATGTAGTCGTTGAACAGCTGATTGGGAGAAAACAGGATGATCTGCCCGGAGTTCAAATTACCGCGATAACGATAGAGCAGATAAGCCACGCGCTGCAGCACGGCCGACGTTTTTCCGGAACCGGCTGCCCCTTGAACGAACAGCAGATCAGACTTCGTATCGCGGATAATCTTGTTTTGTTCTTTTTGAATCGTCGTAACGATGCTCTTCATCTTGACGTCGGAAGATTCATCCAAAACCTCAAGCAGCATCTGATCGCCCACCGTTTCATCCGTGTCAAATACAGTCAGAATCTTGCCGTCATCGACCATGAACTGGCGTTTCAGGGCCACGTCAACCTCGCGCTCCCCGTCAGGCGTCGCATAAGTGGTTTTGCCGAGGCCTCCATCGTAATAAACGCTTGAAATCGGCGCACGCCAATCGTATACGAGAAATTCGTCCGGACCGTTCGAAAAAGTCGCCAATCCGATGTAAATCGTTTCTTTTTTGTCTTCGCCCTGTTCGCTCAGATCGACGCGCGCAAAATAAGGCTTCTTTTCCATCCGTTCAAGAATTTCCAAACGATGCGACGCCTGATTGCGACTGTTTTCGCGTTCTTCAAGCTGCATCTGCTGCTGCCTGACGGTCAAAGCCGTTTCCATCATGCCGGAATACGTCCCCGTTTTGATGCGAACGTTGTTTTTGAAATCAGCCTGAATCGCCTTGGTATCGGCAGATGCCCTGGAAATTTTCTTTTTGGCGGTTTCTTCTTCATTTTTTATTTTTTCAACGACGTAATCCATGCGCTTTTGTTCTTGTTCTTTGATGATGTCGGCCATTTGAACGCTCCCTTTTCAGAAATTTTCAGTAATCTATTTTAGCATATTTCACCCTTCAAAGCGAAATTTAAGCCTTTTCAAAGCGGTCATTCTTCAAGAGTGAACTACTCGGCCATAAATACGAATTGAGATTATCTATATTACTACTGTTAAGCCATTGACTAGAACACAAATA
>OHAA01001939.1_pt1 | contig 11534 bp, 7 predicted proteins | sample 1606051 | NCBI WGS metagenome assembly OHAA01 (sample SAMEA3541493, study PRJEB24748) | human gut metagenome | biome: human gut; feature: human-associated habitat; material: faeces | place: China | collected 2012
AATTCACTTCTGGGTATCCATAATTTCAAGGTAGCCGGTGACGGAGAATTTGCCGTTTCCTACTTGATAAGTTCGTAGATCGCTTCGGCATAGATTGCGCAAGCATTGACCAAAACGTCGACCGGAACGTATTCATTGGCTTGGTGCATCGTATCCGGCGTATCAGGGAACATGGCGCCAAATGCAACACCGCGTTCCATCAAGCGCCCGTATGTCCCGCCTCCGACAACTTTGCCGGTTTCCTTTGTTCCCATTTGACGGTTATAAACGTCAAGAAGCGTTGAAACCAACGGATCGTCAGGTGAAACATAGTGCGGAACCATTACGCTTCCTTGTTCCAAAGAAACGTTCATCGGAGCAACGACTTTTTCAAGACCGGCTTCGATCGTTTTTTCATCCATTCCTTTAGGGAAACGGAAGTTGAGCGTGATTTTGCCGCCTTTTCCTGCTTCAAATGAGAAGATGCCGGCATTCATCGTCAAATCGCCCATCACGTCATCCGTGAAATCAATGCCGAAATTCTTCATACGCGAATCCTTGTGCAAATACTCTGCAGTAAATTTGACGAAGTTTTCGGCATCACCGCCAAAATTGAAACGTTGCAAGAAGTCTGCCATGTAAGTGCCGGCATTTTCACCCTTGCGCGGTTCTTGAGCATGGGCAGCTTTTCCGATCATGTGCAAGAACAGCGTTCCGTTTTCCATGAAGGCAGTTCCGACAACCGGATGCCCTGCAACATACGCATCAAATGCTTCAATGATCTCTTCTGCATTCTTGGCATTCAGTCTGACTTCGCAATCGCGCGGAACCATGTTTTCGCGCAAACCTGATTCAAAGCTCAACAGTTCGACATCGCCGCCGTTTGAACCCTCAAAGTTCAAGAAGAAACTGACATTGCCTTTTTCACCGTTGATAACCGGGAAAAAGGCATCCGGAGAAAATCCGAAATCAGGTTGAGGCATCTTTTCAAAGTAATGCGTCATTCCGCGCCATTGGCTTTCTTCATCCGTTCCCAAAATAAAATGAACCTTTTTAGAAACCGGAAGGCCGAGTTCCTTGATAATCTTAAGACCATAGTAGCAAGCCATCCCGGGTCCCTTGTCGTCTTGTGCGCCGCGCGCATAAAGATTGCCGTCTTTGATCACCGGTTTGAACGGATCCGTATTCCAGCCTTTGCCGGCAGGCATGACGTCAACGTGTGCCAACATCGCCATCGTTTCATCGCCTTCACCGAATTCGATGTGACCGGCCAATCCGTCAAGTTCAAGCGTTTCAAAACCGTCGCGTTTCCCGATTTCCAAAAACTTGTCCAATGCTTCCTTTGGTCCGGGACCAAGCGGTGCTTCAGGCGTTCCTTTTGATTCGTCTCTGACGCTTTCGATTTCAAGCATCGTCTTCAAATCGGCAAGCATTTCATCCTTGCGATTCTCAGCTTCCTTTTTCCAATCAATTGACATTTTTATTCCTCCTAATAGAAATACATACGATAATTTTACCATATTTCTGCTTTTTGCGTTTGCTTTTTGATTTCAAAAGAATTATGTTATAAGAAAACGAAAAAGGGCTGATGTAAAATGCATGTCATTACGCAAAAAGATGTTGAAAACGTTATCCAAAAACGAATCGAGACAGGTCACAAGGGAACCTTTGGCCGTGTTTCAGTCATCGGGGGCAATGCCAATATGGGAGGAGCAGCAATTATGTCCGTGCAGGCTGCCGTCAAAGCCGGAGCCGGACTGACCACCTGCATTTCGCATAAAGCTAATCTCACGGCGCTTCATGCGCGCGTTCCTGAAGCAATGTTCATTGATTATTTCGACAATGACGCCTTATGCAAATCCGTTTCCCAATCAAACGTCGTCGTTGTCGGACCGGGTCTTGGGACGGATGAAACGGCCAAGCAGGTTTTTTCTTCCGTCTTGAAAAATGCAAACCAGACGCTGATCATCGACGGCTCAGCCATCACCATGCTTGCAGAAGACGATCGGCTAAAAAAATTGACGCCAAGCGCAAAAATCATCTTTACCCCTCACGAAATCGAATGGCAGAGGCTTTCCGGCTTAAGTCAAGCAGAACAGACTCCTGCTAAAAATGCAGCCAAAGCTCTTGAATTAAATGCTGACGTCGTTTTAAAAAAACACGGTACGGAAATTTACCACCTTTCAGGAAAATGCTCAAAGCTCATGATCGGCGGTCCATACATGTCAACCGGCGGAATGGGAGACACGCTTACCGGAATCTGTGCGGCCTTTTTGGCTCAGTTTAAGGGTGATCAGGATCAAATCCTGGACGCCGCCGTCTATACACATTCCGATATTGCAAATCTGCTTGCAAAAGAGCGCTACGTTGTTTTGCCAAGTGAAATCGCCGATAATTTGCAAAAATACATGAAACATAGATGCAATGGCCAGATTTTATGAAACTTCATTCATGTTTTTGAAAACATATTGATTCTGACTGCAAAAAAACCACCGCCAAATTGACGGTGGTTTTTTTTATCAGTCTCTGATCTTAAGTTCTTCAATCTCCGTTTGAGTCAAGGCTCTGTATTTTCCAGGATCAAGTCGATCGTCAAGTTCAAGCGATCCCATCTTAAGCCTTTTAAGTTCCAGCACGTGCATCCCCGTGCTGGCAAACATCCGCTTGATCTGGTGATACTTGCCCTCAGAAATCGTAATCTCGATTTCTGACATGCCGGCATCCTCATCAGCCTTCTTGACGACAAGCCTGGAAGGTTTGGTAACTTCGCCGTTCTTCAATTCAATCGGCTTTGAAAAAAGCTCGACTTCAGCCTCGGTCACGATTCCTTCAATCTTTGCCTCATAGACTTTTTCAACATGCTTTTTTGGTGCCAGCAAATTATGCGCAAGCGCCCCGTCATTCGTCAAAAGCACCAATCCCGTCGTATCCTTATCAAGTCTTCCGACCGGAAAAAGTCCTTTGATGCGATCTTTTTTGTCAATCAGATCAAGCACGGTCTTTTGAACGGAATCTTCCGTTGCAGTGATGACGTCCTTTGGCTTATTCAGCATATAGTATGCAAAACTTTGATACGTCAGCTTTTTTTCATCAAGACAAACAACGTCTGAAACCTCGTTGATTTGTCTTTTTCCTGAATTTTCAGTCACGCCGTTGACCGTTACTCGTTTGCTCTTCAAAAGAACTTTGACCTCGCTTCTGGTCCCCTGATTACATTCGGCTAAAAATTTATCTAGTCTCATTTTCACTGCCCTTTATGAAAAAATTGTAAACCGTTCCCAGACATGCAAACCAGACAAGCGAAAACAGCAAAGACATCAGTGTGCTTTTTGAAAATGCCAGCAAAATCAAAACTGCCAGGAAAAAGATGATCGTGGCCCAATTCGAAACGGGGAACAACGGCATCGCAAAAAGCGTCTGTTCGCCTTTGCAACGTTTCTTATATTTGTAATGACAAACAACCAAAACGATCCAGATGAAAACAAAACTGACCGTTGCAATGCCTGAAATGATTTCAAAAATTGCGGCCGGCAAAAAGAAGTTTAAGATTACGATCACAAACAGAATAACGGACGAAAAGACCAAAGCATTGACAGGTACGCTGCGATTATTGCTTTTGCCTAGTTTTTTTGAAGCCTGTCCGCTGTTTGCCAAAACAAACAACGTCCGACTCGTACTAAAAATCGCACTGTTGCAAGCGGACAAAGCTGCCGTCAAGACAACGAAATTAATGACTCCGGCAGCAATCTTGACGCCAATGCCGCTGAACACCTGAACGAACGGACTTGAATTCGTTGCAATCTGATTCCAAGGATAAATGCACATCAAAACAAACATCGAACCGACGTAAAAAAGTCCGATTCTGATCGGCAAAGTATTGATTGCCTGCGGAAGATCACGTTTCGGATCAGCCGTTTCGCCAGAAGTCAGACCAACCATCTCAATTCCCGTAAAGGCAAAGATAACCATCGGAAATGCTGCCAGCAACCCGTTGAACCCCTTCGGGAAAAAGCCACCGTAACTGACGAGGTTGCTTAACGAAACGTTGTGTCCTCCGACCTTGGCATTCATCGCAAGCAAAACGACGCCTGTTCCGATCAACGCCAAAATTGCCAAAACCTTAATGCTTGAAAACCATGTTTCCAATTCTCCGAATGCCCCGACACTGAGCAAATTAAACGCCAATAGCAAAACGATTATCCAAAAGGCAGTCAACCACTGCGGAATTCCCGGAAACCAATACCTGATATAAATCCCGCTTGCGGTCAAATCTGCCATTGCCAAAGATTCCCAACAAAGCCAATATGTCCATCCGACGATAAATTCGAAGCGCGGACCCAAATATTCGCGTACGAATTCGATAAATGAATTCTTCGACAGATCCGATAAGATCAATTCGCCAATTGCGCGCATCATGAAAAAACAAAATATGCCGGCAATAAAATACGCTAAAATAATTGCCGGACCGGCCTTTTGAATTGCTGTTCCTGATCCCAAAAACAGTCCTGTTCCGATTGCTCCGCCAATCGCAATCATCTGAACGTGCCTGTGCGTCAGTGCTCGTGATAGTTCGTTGTTCAAATCCTTACCCCCTATAATTTGTTATCATTATATTAAATATTCATGCATTAATCAAGGGAAGATGGTTCATCGACTGCCTGTAATTCGAATTTTGTTCGTTTTATGACGAAAATTGGCTCTCTAAAACTCAAATCCTTCTTTTTTGATATTCAAAATAAGTATTATCAATTATTAAAGTTCGTTTTTAACAAAGAAGGCTGAAAAACTCTGTCTCAAATTAAAAACCGGATGATTTGCAATCAATTGAAAATTTAATCCGGTTTTTTGCTTATGCATGACAATCGCTTGCTATGATGGGAATAAGAAAAAAAGTTTGTTTTCATGCAGCAAAATTAAAAAAACACCGAACAAAATCAGTCGACTTGCGACTTCCGTTGTTCGGCATTTAATTATTTCAAGATAAAAACGGGACTTTTTTCCCAGATTCTTGATGATATTGATTATTTTACGACAATATTGACCAGTTTGCCCGGAACGGCAATGACGCGAACCACGTTCTTGCCTTCAACGAATTCCTTGACATGTTCATCTGCCATCGCAGCCTTTTCAAGCTCTTCTTTTGTGATGCTGCTTGAAACCTTCAAGTGTTGGCGAACGCGGCCGTTAACTTGAACGACGACCTCGACTTCATCTTTAACAAGTTTCGATTCGTCATATTCAGGCCATTTTGCATAAGCAATACTCCCGACATGACCAAGCTTTGTCCAAAGCTCTTCAGCCAAATGCGGAACGAGCGGAGCCAGAAGCTTGACGAATCCTTCAACGTATTCAAGCGGCAGAGAATCTGCCTTATAACAATCATTGACGAAAACCATCATTTGAGAAATGGCCGTATTGAAATGCATCTTCGTAAAGTCTTCAGTAACCTTCTTGACCGTCTGGTTGTAGGCAAAGTCAAGCTCGCCTTCATTGATCGTCGTAATTCGATCGCGCATGTTGTCATCTTCATCGATGATCAAATTCCAGATACGATTGATGAACTTGTAAGCACCGTTTAACCCGTCTTCGCTCCACGGCTTGGATGCTTCCAAAGGTCCCATGAACATTTCATAAAGGCGAAGCGTATCTGCACCATATTGCTCAACAATATCATCAGGATTAATGACGTTGCCCTTCGACTTGGACATCTTTTCATGGTTGTTTCCAAGAATCATTCCTTGGTTGACCAGCTTTTGGAACGGTTCTTTCGTAGGAACGACACCCAAATCATACAGGAATTTATGCCAGAATCGTGCATAAAGCAAGTGCAAAACGGCATGTTCGGCACCACCGACATAAAGATCGACCGCCATCCAATGCTTGAGCTTGTCATAATCTGCAAGCTTTCCTTGGTTGTGCGGATCAACATAGCGCAAGAAGTACCATGAACTGCCTGCCCATTGAGGCATCGTATTCGTTTCGCGCTTTCCTTTGCGCCCGTTCTTGTCGACGACATTTACCCAGTCGTCAAGATTTGCCAACGGACTTTCACCGGTGCCGGATGGCTTGATATCCGTTGCTTTTGGTAAACGAAGCGGAAGCTCGTCTTCAGGAACAAGCGTTGTTTCACCGTCTTCCCAATGAATAACCGGAATCGGTTCGCCCCAGTAGCGTTGGCGAGAAAATGTCCAGTCACGCAAACGGTAGTTGACTTTCTTCTTGCCGATGCCTTTTTCTTCAAGCCATTCAACCATTTTGTCGATGGCTTCCTTTTTGCCGAGTCCATCCAAAAAGCCGGAATTGATATGCTTGCCGTCGCCCGTGTAGGCTGCTTCTTCAACGTTGCCGCCTTCAATAACCGGTTTGATCGGCAAATCAAATTTTTTGGCAAATTCATAGTCACGTTCATCATGAGCAGGCACAACCATGATCGCACCGGTGCCATAAGATGCCAAAACGTAATCGGCGATCCAAATCGGAAGTTTCTCACCGTTTGCAGGATTGATGCAGTAGCTTCCCGTAAACACGCCGGTCTTTGTCTTTGCAAGATCGGTACGTTCAAGATCCGATTTATGAGCACATTGATCAACATAAGCTTCAACGGCCTCTTTTTGCTCAGCAGTCGTCAAAGAACTTACATATTCATGTTCAGGTGCCAAAACCAAGAGCGATGCACCAAAAAGCGTATCGGGACGAGTCGTGAAGACTTCGATCTGCTTGTCGTCGTGGCCGCAAACGCTGAATTTTACGGAAGCGCCAACGGAACGACCGATCCAGTTGCGCTGCTGATCCTTGATTGCTTCAGGCCAGTCAAGGTCATCCAAGTCATCAATCAAACGATCCGCATATGCGGTAATTTTCAAAACCCACTGACGCATCGGTTTCCTGACGACAGGATATCCACCGCGTTCCGTCTTGCCGTCGATGATTTCTTCATTGGCAACGACCGTTCCGAGTTCCTGGCACCAGTTGACGGGAATTTCTGCTTCGTATGCAAGACCTTTCTTGTACATTTGTTCAAAGATCCATTGTGTCCACTTGTAATATGACGGATCAGTCGTATTTACTTCACGATCCCAATCGTACGACAAGCCCAATGACTTGATCTGACGACGGAAATTATTGATGTTCTTCTTCGTAAACTCACGCGGAGAGTTTCCCGTCTTCAATGCGTATTGTTCAGCAGGAAGTCCGAAAGCGTCCCATCCCATCGGATGCAAAACATCGTATCCCTGCATCCGTTTCATGCGCGAAATAATATCCGTTGCCGTATATCCCTCCGGGTGTCCGACGTGAAGTCCTTGACCAGACGGATAAGGAAACATGTCCAGTGCATAAAATTTCTTCTTGTCAGGATCTTCGCTTGTCTTGAAGGTCTTGTGTTCTTCCCAATAATGCTGCCACTTTTTCTCGATTGCTTTGTGATCGTAAGCCATTTTGAAACTTCCTCCTTGTAATAAATAAAAAAGCCCTACACGAAGTTTTCACTTCATATAGGACGAATAGATCGCGGTACCACCTATGTTCCAGCAATTGCTGACGCTTTTTCTCGTAACGGGAGATACCGTCCTTGCCTACCTCTCCATGTTCAGCAAGAAACTCAAAGGCGAGTTCGAAGCACTCAATTTGCATGTTCACACCAGCCACACGCTCTCTGACAAATCTCGTCCTTCTAATAATCCTTCTTAGCGTTCAAATATTGTTTTAATATTAGCAAAATCGGACTCTTTTTTCAAGTCTTTAAACCGAATTGACAAAACTTAATTTAAATACAGCGTCTGACCCACGTAAATCGTATCGCTTGCCAAGTGGTTTACGGCCTTCAAATTATTGACGGTCGTCTTATTGTTAGCCGCAATTCGCCATAAACTGTCGCCGGCTTTAACCGTGTATTTTTTCTTGGACTTATCAGAAGCATTAGTCGTCTTAGCATACGTTTTCGCATTTACGGAAGATTTCTGCGTCACTTTAAGCCTTTGACCAACATAAATCGTATCAGAAGACAGCCCGTTGATTCGCTTCAATTCTGCAACCGTCAACCCTTGCTTGTTGGCTACTGCCCATAAACTGTCGCCTGATTTGACAACGTATGTCGCACCCGCTTCTGCCGTTTCCTTTGAGCTTGTCTTGATTTTTTGCTTTGTATTTGAAGAAGTTCCCTTAATCTTCAAAACCTGTCCCGGAATAATCAGGTTGTCTTTTAAGCCGTTCAGCGACTTCAATTCATCCATGCTCATGCCATGTTCATGCGAAATCTTCCAAACGCTGTCGCCTGATTTGACCGTGTAAGTCGAACTGCTGCCATTGCTTGCCGCATTTTGATTCTTTGAACCGCTCGTTTCAGATTTCGAAACGTTTTCCGCCTTGGCACCGGCTTTGACTTTGAGAACCTGACCAGGAAAAATCAGATTGTTTTTGATTCCGTTCAATGAAACCAATTCATTCATGCTCATGCCACATTCGTGCGCTATCTTCCAAACGCTGTCGCCTGATTTGACCGTGTAAGTCGAAGGCTTGGTTACCTGATTTTGTGACGGCTTATTTTGATTTTGTGACGGTGCGCTTTGCTTTTTCTCGGATACGACCAATTTTTGTCCGACAAAAATCATATCGTTGGAAAGCTTGTTTAAATTTTTAAGCTGAGATACGCTCATGTTATGATTCGTCGCAATTTTCCAGAGACTGTCGCCCGACTTGACCGTATAAGTTTCATTGCTCGTCGTCTGCTGAGGTTCTTTTTTTCCTTGTTGCTGCTGAACGGTCGATTTTTTCTGACCAATGACGAGTTTTTGCCCGACATAGATCAAATTTGATGAAAGATGATTCCAGCTCTTCAAATCATTTACGCTGCAGCCGTGTTTGGTTGCTATGCCCCACAAGCTGTCACCTGACTTGACCGTATATGTCCCGGCACTCGTAACCGTCTGCTGAGGACGATCATTATTGTTGCCGTTCGAATTCTGATTTTGATTCGTTTCGTCATTCGTATTTTGTTGAGCAGACTTTCTGACCTTGAGCGTCTGACCCACGTAGAGATTGTTGCTCGTCAAGCCGTTTGCCTTCTTCAACTCATCAAGCGTCATCCCGAATTTGTGCGCAATCCCCCACAAGCTGTCACCGGCAACGGCCGTGTAAGTTCCGTTCGTGGCAACGCTTGTATTTGAATTATTGTTACTATTGTTATTATTGCTGTTCGTATTATTCGAAACTGGTTTCATAACCGTTCCGGTATCATATTGCGTCAAATTGTATCTTTCAATCACGGAAATCAGCTTTGATGCGTAACTCGGATCGGTTGCATACGTCCCATAGACGCCGTTGCGCAAATTTTGCGCGGCCACGGCGTAACTCGAAGCCTGAGCCTTGGTCGAACGCGGAAAATGACTACAAATCAAATCGGCATAAGCATTCAATGATTCCGTATAGCTTGAATAACGCTGAAAACGTGCCATTACCGTATGGTACGCACCGCCATAATATTCTTGCGTCGACAGATTGATATACGCACCGGATCCGTTCCACTTGACGCCAAACAAATTATATGCAGCAGTCGACAGATAGCTTCCGCCCCATCCGCTTTCAAGGGCCGCCTGCGCAATCATCAATGATGCATACAAGCCTCTGGCGCTTGCAACTTGACGTGCTTGCCGGAGCAACGTTGTTTAAAAAACTCTGAACGTTTCCTGAATAGCTCGAATTCGTCTGAACCGCCCTTACCATCGGAACGTCGGCAACTGCCTGTTGGGTGCTGACGTCGGCCTGAGTCTCGGTTTGAGGATCCTGCTCTGTTTGATCTGTCTGAATCGATTGCTGTTGGGTCTGTTGGTTTTGAGCAGCAGGCTGCTGAGTTGTCTGCTGTGCTTGCTGTTCGGCACGCTGCGTTTGTCCGACCGTATTATTTTGAGACTCTGACGAAGATGACGCTGATTGCTGCGTATCATCAGAAGATGACTGACTTGAAGCCTGCTGATTTCCGTTTGTTTGACCGTTCTTATCAACTTGAACCGTATCAGCCGAAACCTTGGTCCTGCTGCTTAGCGCAAAACCGGCGGTCCCCATCAAAACAGTGGTCCCAATATAGGTCGTAGCCTTTTTTACAGATCGGATATTCTGCAATGCCTGGACCTGCTTTTCACGTTCGATTCGCTCTTTTCTTTTTTTCATTTGAGCCCCACCTTATTTTCTATCGTTCGTAAATAACACTACAAAAAGATTATATCAGATTTTTAAGCATCAAAGTTAAAAAAACACTGCTTGACTTTATATTCTTTATAATTTAGACATAACTTCATAATTAGCTCAACTATATTTAAAGCAATTAAATTAATTCACAATTATCTATTTTTACTTCTAAAAAATAAAAGAGTCTCAACATGAAGCCAAGACTCTTGAACAAGCATTATTTATTTTAAATTCAGTGCTGCTTTCAATTCGTCGACCTTATCGAGATGTTCCCATGGAAGGTCGATGTCAGTACGTCCAAAATGACCATAAGCAGCTGTCTGCTTATAAATCGGTCTCCTCAAATCAAGCATTTCAATGATGCCGGCCGGACGAAGATCGAAGCATTTGCGAATTGCCTTGATCAATTCGTCATCGCTGACGCTGCATTTTCCAAAAGTGTTAACCGAAACAGACACTGGTTGTGCCACACCGATCGCATATGCAAGCTGAACTTCAACCTGCGGTGCAATTTTGGCAGCAACGATGTTCTTGGCAATATAGCGTGCAGCATAGCTTGCGGAACGGTCGACCTTAGTCGCATCCTTGCCTGAGAAAGCACCGCCGCCATGATGTGCAAATCCGCCATAAGTATCAACGATAATTTTGCGCCCGGTAAGTCCGGCATCGCCTTGCGGACCACCGATTACGAAACGACCTGTCGGATTGATGAAATATTTCGTCTTATCATCTAAAAGATCTTCAGGAATCACTTTGTTGATTACGTGTTCCTTAATATCTTTTCTGATTTGATCCAACGATACGTCTTCCAAGTGCTGGGTCGACAAAACCACCGTGTCTACTCGCAAAGGCTTGTTATCTTCATCATATTCCACCGTAACTTGAGCTTTAGAATCCGGTCCAAGATATGGAAGTTCGCCGCTTTTGCGAACCTCGGCTGTTTTCCTCATCAAACGATGACTGAGCGCAATCGGAAGCGGCATAAATTCAGGCGTTTCATCAATGGCATAGCCAAACATCAAGCCTTGATCTCCGGCACCGATCTGATCCAACGGATCGACCTCACCGTTTTTGATTTCAAGTGAAGTATCAACGCCCATTGCAATGTCGGCCGATTGTTCGTCAATTGCAGTCAAAACAGCACAATTGTCGCCATCGAAACCAAATTTTCCACCAACGTAGCCGATACCCTTGATTGTGTCACGAACTACTTTTTGAATATCAATGTAGGCACTTGTTGAAATTTCTCCAACAACAACTACCAATCCGGTTGTTACAGTTGTTTCAGCTGCGACCCTGGCATTAGGATCCTTTTTAAGCAACGCATCCAAAATTGCATCACTGATCTGATCGGCAATTTTATCCGGGTGTCC
>OHAA01001951.1_pt1 | contig 11506 bp, 9 predicted proteins | sample 1606051 | NCBI WGS metagenome assembly OHAA01 (sample SAMEA3541493, study PRJEB24748) | human gut metagenome | biome: human gut; feature: human-associated habitat; material: faeces | place: China | collected 2012
AGCGCAGCCGCCAGCTGACGGCCATCGGCAATGCCGCCTGCGGCGATGACCGGCACGCTGACCGCGTCCACCACCTGCGGCACCAGTGCCATGGTGGTCATCTCGCCCACATGGCCGCCGCTCTCGGTGCCCTCGGCAATGACGGCGTCAATGCCCAGCGGCTCCAGATGCCGTGCCAGCACGGCAGCAGCCACCACCGGAATCACCTTGATACCGGCAGCTTTCCACATGGAAACGTATTTTCCCGGGTTGCCTGCACCGGTGGTGACCACGGCGACTTTTTCCTCCACCACGATCTGGGCAAACTCATCTGCCTGCGGGTGCATGAGCATGATGTTTACACCAAAGGGCTTGTCGGTCAGCTCTCGGCAGCGGCGGATGTTCTGGCGCAGGGTATCGGCATTCATGCCGCCCGCACCGATGATGCCCAGTGCACCGGCGTTGGAGCAGGCGGCGGCAAACTCGCCGGTGGCAATGTTTGCCATGCCGCCCTGAATGATGGGGTATTTCGTCCCCAGGATCTCGTTTAAAAGTTTCATGGTCTTTATCCTTTATATTCCACGATCATGCCGCCCCATGTCAGGCCGCCGCCGAAGCCGATGCAGGCAAGGGTCTGGCCGGGGTGCAGCTGGCCGCTTTCAGCCAGCTCGTTCAGCGCCACCGGGATGCTGGCAGCACTGGTGTTGCCGTGGCGGTCCATGTTTTTGTAGAACTTTGCACCGTCGGCGTGCAGCGCCTTGACGCAGTGGTCGATGATGCGGCTGTTGGCCTGATGGCAGACCACCCAGTCCAGATTGTCCAGCGTAAGGCCGGTCTCGTCCAGCACGGTGTGCAGGCATTTGGGCAGGGCATCCACCGCAAAGCGGAACACTGCCCTGCCGTCCATGCTGATGGGTGCCGAGCCTGCGCGGCTGGGGCCGCCGGCATGGATGGCGGCATCGCCCCGGGCACCCAGCGTGATGGCAAAGGGCGCGGAGGTGTCGGTCAGTTCAAACACTGCCGCACCGGCACCATCGCCAAACAGCACACAGGTGGAGCGGTCGGCGGGGTCCATCAGACGGGAAAGTGCTTCCGTGCCGATGACCAGCGCGTACCGCCCGCCCAGCGTAGCCAGCAGGCCGCGCGCCACCGCCGTTCCATACAAAAAGCCGGAGCAGGCGGCGTTTACATCCAGTGCGGGGCGGTTTTCCGGCAGTGCCAGCGCCGCCTGCACCTGACAGGCCACGCTTGGGGTGGCGTCCGGTGCGGAAAGGGTGGCGCAAACGCAGCAGGCAATGTCTGCCGGGGCAAGGCCGCTGCGCTGCAGCGCCTGCTTTGCGGCGGCAATGGCCAGTGTGGCGGCGTTTTCGCCCTCGGTGCAGTAGTGCCGTGTGCGGATGCCGGTGCGGGTGGTGATCCACTCGTCGCTGGTATCCACGGTGCGGCTCAACTCTTCGTTGGTGACCGTGCGGCCGGGCAAAGCCCCGCCGGTGGCGATCAGACGCAAACCCTTCATGCTTTCCTCATTTCTCCGATCTGACGGAATTTCTGGTAGCGCTGCTCGGCCAGCTGACGGCCGTTCATGCGGGCAAGGCTGCGCAGCTGCCGCTGCAGTGCCTCGTCCAGATTGCCGAACAGTACCCCGTGGGCGCGCTGTGCGCCGCCCACCGGCTCCGGGATGATCTCCTCCACGATGCCGTCCTTGTACAGATCCTGTGCGGTCAGCTTCATGATCTCGCAGGCTTCGCCGCTGCGGGAGGAATCCTTCCACAGGATGCTGGCAAAGCCTTCGGGGCTCAGCACCGAGTAGACGGCGTTTTCCAGCATGAGGATGCGGTTTGCCACACCCAGCGCCAGCGCGCCGCCGGAAGAGCCTTCGCCGGTGACCACTGCGATCACCGGCACGGTCAGGCCGCTCATCTCCATCAGGTTGCGGGCGATGGCTTCGCCCTGTCCGCGCTCCTCGGCGTCCTTGCCGGGGTATGCGCCCGGCGTGTCGATGAAGGTGATGATGGGACGGTCAAATTTTTCCGCCTGCTTCATCAGGCGCAGGGCCTTGCGGTAGCCCTCCGGCCCGGGCATACCGAAGTTGCAGCGCAGGTTTTCTTCCAGCGTGCTGCCCTTGCGGTGGCCGATGACCGTGACCGGTTGGCCGTGGAACAGCGCCACACCGCCCAGAATGGCGGCATCCTCCTTGCACTGACGGTCGCCGCACTGCTCAAAGAAGTCGGTGAACAGTGCATCCACGATCTCATCGATGTGGGGGCGCTCCGGGTGGCGTGCCAGAAAGACCCTGTCCTCTGCGGTCAGTGCCCCGCAGCCGGACAGCAAAGCGTCCTCCTGCGCGGAAAGCTCTGCCAGTTCGGCAGCGTGGTTGGTGATATCGGTCATGTTCTCGTCCGCCGGGTCGCCGCGCAGAGCGGCAATCTTTTCATCCAGCGGTGCGAGCTGTTGTAAGATGTCCTTGATCATAAGGCGCTCCCTCCTCAGGCGTGCAGCCGCAGCAGCTGCGCCAGTGTTTCGCGCATTTCGGTACGGGGCACTACCTTGTCCACAAAGCCGTGCTCGTATTGGAACTCGCTGCGCTGGAAGCCTGCGGGCAGCTTTTCGCCGATGGTCTGTTCAATGACCCGGGGGCCCGCAAAGCCGATCAGCGCCCCGGGCTCGGCCAGCATAATATCGCCAAGGCTGGCAAAGCTGGCAGTCACGCCGCCGGTGGTGGGGTGGGTCAGCACACTGATGTACAGCCCGCCTCGGGCGGAGAACCGCTCGATGGCGGCAGAGGTCTTTGCCATCTGCATCAGGCTGAAAATGCCCTCCTGCATCCGAGCGCCGCCACTGGCCGAGAAGATGATCAGCGGCAGGTGCTTTGCAGCGGCGTGCTCCACGGCGCGGGTGATCTTTTCGCCCACGGTGGTGCTCATGCTGCCCATAAAGAACCGGCTGTCCAGCACTGCAACTACCACCGGGGTGCCCTCAATGCGCCCCGTGGCGGTAATCACAGCCTCCTTCAGGCCGGTCTTACCAGTCTGTGCTTCCAGCTTTTCCGGGTAGCCGGGAAACTGCAGCACATCCTGCGGTGCAAGGTCGGCATCCAATTCCCGGAAGCTGCCCTTGTCCAAAATCAGGTTCAGGCGGTAGTACCCGCCGATGGGCAGGTGCACCCCGCAGTTGGGGCAGACGTACTGCGCCTTGTTCCAGATCTGGCGGGTGGCGCGGCGTCCGCACTTTTTGCATTCCACGAACTGCGGGTCGTTCCACACGGCACCCGCATCCCGCCGGGCCTTCAGCTGGAAGGTGCGCTCCCGCATGCTGCCCGGCAGCAGGTCTTTGATACTGTTCATCTCGTTTCGCCTCGGTCAGCCTCAGACATGGGCATTGATGTAGTTGAAGATATCGCCCACGGTCTTGAGGTTTGCCAGTTCCTCATCGGGGATGGACACGCCGCAGGCCTCTTCCAGCGCCATGTTCAGCTCCACAGCGTCCAAGCTGTCGGCCTCCAGATCCTCGGTCAGGCTGGCCTCCATGGTCACCTTGTCCTCATCGCAGCTCAGGGTATCGACAACGATCTTCTTCATTTCCTCGAAAGTCATGGTAGTATTCTCCTTTATGTTCACTGTTTGTTTTTAATTATTTACCTAAAATTTATGAGGTATCGAACACGACCATTATAATCAAACCGTTGGATAAGTCAATGGTTTTAGTTAAATATTTTTATCTTTTACATTTCTGTCACAGTTTGCTTCCTCTTTATATAGGGGCTCCCACAGACGCAAAAAAGCCGCTGCACAGTACTTTGTGCAGCGGCCTTTCCCGCAATAATAATATTTCTTATTCCAGTCCGATCTGCTGGGCGTATTCTTCCAGCAGTTCCCGCTCAAGGAAGGGGGTCTTGACGCCCTCGCGGTCGCGATAGGTCTCGTGCCCCTTGCCGATGACGGCGATCAGATCGCCCTCCTGTGCGTGATCCACTGCGTAGTGCAGCGCGTCCAGACGGTCGGGGATCTCCACGAACTTTGCGTCCGGGTTGCCCTTGTTCATGCCCTCGCGGATATCCGCAATAATGTCCTCTACCTTTTCAAAGCGGTTGTTGTCCTCGGTGAGGATGGAGAAATCGGCCATCTTGGCGCAGATCTCGCCCATGCCGTAGCGGCGCAGCTTGGAGCGGTTGCCGCCGCAGCCAAACACCACCACCAGACGGTGGGGCTTGTAGGCGCGCAGGGTGGTAAGCAGGCTCTCGGTGGATACCTCGTTGTGGGCATAGTCCAGCAGGATGGTGAACTTTTTGCTGATGGGCACCAGCTCCACACGGCCCTTCACCACGCACTTGCCCAGACCATCGTGGATGGCGGCATCCGGCAGACCCAGCACCTTGCCCACGGCCAGCGCAGCCAGCGCGTTGTACACGCTGAACTCGCCGGGCATATTCACTTTCACGTCCATCTCGTCCTTGCCGGTAACGTGGAAGGCAACGCCCAGAAAATCGTGGGTGCGCAGCAGTTTGTAGCCGGTCTCGCGGTAGTCGGCCTTTTCATCGCGGCCATAAGTGACCAGCTTGCAGGTATGGCCTTCCAGCAGGGCGGCGGTGTTCTCGTCGTCAATGTTCACCACGCCCACGTCGCAGCGCTTGAACAGCTGTCCCTTCCAGCTGCGGTACTCCTCAAAGGTCTTGTGCTCGCCGGGGCCGATGTGATCCGGCGAAAGGTTGGTGAACACGCCCACATCGTAGTGCACGCCCGCCACGCGGTCCATCATCAGGCCCTGACTGGATACCTCCATCAGCGCGGTATCGCAGCCGGCATCCAGAAACTCCCGGAAGGTCTTTTGCAGCTCGTAGCTTTCCGGGGTGGTGTTGGCGGTGTCCTTGTGGCGTCCCATATAGTAGATGCCGTTGGTACCGATCATGCCCACCTTGCGGCCTGCGGCCTCCAGCACGCTTTTGATCATGTGGGTGGTAGTGGTCTTGCCCTTGGTGCCGGTGACGCCGATCATGGTCATCTGGCGGGCAGGGTTGCCGAAGAGGTTGGCGCTCATCAGCGCCATGGCATAGCGGCTGCTCTCCACCTTGACCACGGTCACCCCGGGCAGGGTAGAAAGGTCGATGTCGTGCTGGATGACCAGCGCGCTGATTCCCTTGGCGGCGCAGTCAGCGGCAAACGCGTGGCTGTCCCGTTGGGTGCCCACGATACACACGAACAAAAGCCCCGGGGCAGCCTTGCGGCTGTCGTAGATGATATCTGCGATCTCAGTATCCAGACTGCCCTGCACAAGGGTAAAGGGCACGCCTTCCATCAGTTGTTCCAGCTTCATACAGTCTCCTCCAAAGAGCTTCTTTACATGGGGTTTTCTTCTTCGTTGGCCGTCATGCGGTCAGGGTGGGTCAGGGGCAGCTGCTCGGTGTCCGCGTCAGCCGCCGGTTCGGTGGTGTCGGCAGTATCCGTGCTTTCTGCACTGTCGGTGCTGTCGGCGGTGTCCTCTGCCGGGGCGGGTTCCTCAGCCTTGGGCGGCACCACATAGCCGGAGGGCAGGGTGGGCTCGCCCTGTGCAAAATAGATCTTGCGTGTGCTGCTGGCGCTGGTATGGCTGAAATCCAGCCGCCCGGTGTCGGTGGGGCCGCAGCCCTTGCCGTCGGCGTTGGTCAGTACATAGCGGGCGCGGTCCAGCTTATAATCCAGATCGTTCAGCGTGCCCAGCAGCACGCTGATGCGATCCTGATACAAAAATGCGAGCTGCTCGGTGTCTGCCACTTCCAGCCGTGTCACGTCCTGCGACAGGCCGTATTCCTCCAGCTTGCTGCGCAGTGTGCGCAGCGCTTCCATACGGTCGTTCTCGGTGCTCACCGTGCTTTCACTTTCGGCGGTTTCCGAGCCGGAGGCGTCTGCGGCGTCCGCGTCCTCCACGAACCAGAAGCCCTGTCCCGGAGTGGTGTCCTGCAGCTTGCCGCCGTACAGGGTGCAAAGTCCCTCAGGCTGGGTGCTTTCCTCGGACAAAATCTTCCATTTGTCCGAGATCACAAGCCACTTGCTGCCGTTTTGCACCGCGTAGGCGGGCACAGCCTCGGTCACCTGCACCACCACGGTGTTGGGGTAGTCCCGGATCACCTTGATGGAGCCCAGCAGCGGGAAGTTCTGCTCCAGCACCGCGGCCTTTTCGCCGGGCTCAAAGCTGAAGATGTTCTCTTCCAGCTGCACGCCCATCTGCTGCAAAATGCTGTCTGCGGAGTAGCCCGCGATTTCGGTCACCTGCTTGCCGTCCGGGGTCTGCACCTGAATGGAGTTGATGCGGAACAGCATGGTCATGGTCAGGTAGATGCCCGCGCCAATGACGCACAGCAGCATGGCAAAGGCAGTCAGACGGCGCAGCATCCGGCGGCGGCGCAATGTGGCGCGGGTCACCTTGCGCTTTTTGCGCATTTCCCGCCGGGCAGGGCTTTGCTGCGGGGCGCTCTGGCTGCCTGCCGGGTGCTGCCGGTTCGGGCGGTTTTGCGCGTTCTGGTTTTTCCGGCTGCTCTGCCCGCTACGGGCATTGTTTGTCGGGCGGCGCTGCTTGCCGCCGGACTTCGCGTTTTTGGGTCTGCTGCCCGCCGGGCGGTTACCGGCGTGGTACTGGGTGGTATTGCTCCCCTGCGCCGGGCGGCGGGGCTGGGTCTGGGTGGGGAACTGGATGCTGTTATCTGCCCGGGAGGAGCGCACACTGCCGTTGGCGCTGCGGGAGGGCGGGCGGCTGAGCGGCTCGCCGTTGTAGCCGTAGCGGCTGCTGCCGGTGCTCCGGGGCGTATGATCCTGCGAAGGCGCAGAGGTGCGCGCCACATCCCGGTTCAGATCATAGGGTCTGGTGTTCCGGGGTCTGCCGTTGCGGTCACGGTTCTGCTGCATCATTCGCACCTTCTTTCCTGTTTATTCCGGGGCTGCATCACGGGGTCTTTACCAGCTTGAGCAGTGCCGCAGTGATGCGGTCCAGGCTGTCGTCCACAGACAGGCTGCGGGCGTTTTTGCCCATCTCGGCCAGCTTGCCGGGCTGTGCCAGCATGGCAGAAACAGTCTGCACCAGCTTTTCACCGGTCAGGTCTTTTTCTTCAATGACCACAGCCGCCCCGGCCTTTTGCAGCTCCATGGCGTTGTAGTACTGGTGGTTCTCCGCCACATTGGGGCTGGGGATCAGCACAGCGGCGCGTCCCACAGCCTCCAGTTCGGCCAGCGTCAGCGCACCGGCGCGGCTGATAACGAGGTCTGCCGCAGCCAGCAGCTCCGGCATATTGTTGATGTATTCCTTTACCACAAGGCTGTCGCCGGGGGCAAAATCCTTCTGCTTTTGCAGCTGCTCAAACAGCTGCACGCCGTACTGGCCGGTGGCGTGCAGGTGCAGCACCGGCTTGTGCTCGTGCTGTTCCCAGGCGCACAGGTCTGCCACCACCTCGTTGACCCGGCGTGCGCCCAGGCTGCCGCCGAAGGACAGGATGACCGTGCGGTCGCCCGCACCCAGCTGTGCGCGGATGGCCTCGCGGTTGGCGGCCTGTACAAACACTTCCGGCCGCACGGGGTTGCCTACCACAAGGGTCTTGTCCGGTGCACCCAGCTTTTCCACGGCGGCGGGCACGGCGGCAAACACGATATCCACATCCGGAGCCAGCAGCTTATTGGTCACACCGGGGAAGGCATTCTGCTCGTGCAGGGCGGTGTGGATGCCCATTTTGGCGGCGCAGCGCACCACCGGGCCGGACACATAGCCGCCGCAGCCGATGACGAGATCTGGCTTTACTTCCTTCATCATAGCCTTGGCCTTGGGGCCGGAAAGCGCCAGATTCCACAGGGTAATGATGTTGCGCTTGATGTTGTGCAGGCTGAGCTTGCGCTGAAAACCGGTGATCTCGATGTGGTGGAAGGGGTAGCCCGCCTGTGTGACCAAACGGTACTCCATGCCCTCCTTACGGCCTGCAAAGTGGATCTCGGCGGTAGGGTCGGCTTTTTTCAAAGCACCGGCAATGGCCAGTGCAGGATTGATATGTCCGGCAGTGCCGCCGGCTGCGATGAGAACACGCATGGTGATTCCTCCTTATAAACGCCCGGCCTGCGGCCGGGCGGGCTTGCGGTTTGTTTTACTGTTCTGTACGGGCTGCGCGGGCAGAAGCCAAGTCAATGGTCTTGCGTGCAAGCTCTGCTTCCCGCTCGGCGCGGGCGGCCTCCCGCTGGGCACGCATCTGCTCCCGCTGCTGCGCTGCCCGCTCGCCGTTGCGTCCAATGTTCACCATTACGCCCATCTCTGCCAGCAGCAGGATCAGGCTGGTACCGCCGGAGGAGAAGAAGGGCAGGCTGATGCCGGTGTTGGGCAGGGTATTGGTGACCACGGCGATGTTGCAGAACACCTGCCACGCGATCTGCGCCATGATGCCGATGCCTACCATGGTGCAGTACAGATTTTCCGCCTTATAGGCGATGAGCAGCCCCTGCACGATGAACAGCACGAACAGCACGATGATGAGCACTGCGCCAATGAAGCCCAGTTCCTCGCACACCACGCTGAAAATGAAGTCGTTGGTGCTTTCCGGCAGCCAGAGCTGCTTTTCCACGCTGTTGCCCAGCCCCAGCCCCTTCAGTCCGCCGGAGCCGATAGCATAAAGGCTCTGCACGGTCTGGTCGGTCATCTGGCTCAGATCCTGCGTCCAGCCGTCCAGACGCTTTTGCAGGTAGGGGATAGAGTCCACATGGGAGAGCAGGGTTTCCAGCAGGGTGCCCGCCGTGATGGCACCCGCCCATGTCAGCACACCGCCGCTGCCGGACAGTAGCAGGATGGTGCCCACCACCGCCACCGTCAGCACGATGCCGGACATGTGCGGCTCCATCGCCAGCAGGAGGACCACCGGTATAAGGGGCAGCACCGGCACCACCAGCTGCTTCCATACCCTCACCCGCAGCCACTCCCGGGGGGTAAGCAGGATGCGGCGCTCCGGGTCCAGCCGCTCCACCTGCGGTGCCTTGGCTGCAAGATGGGAGCTGAACAGGATCATCTCAAACTTTGCCACCTCCGAGGATTGCAGCGTAAGGCCTGCAAAGCGGATCCAGCGGCGGCAGCCGTTCAGGGGTGCCATGGTCAGGGTGACGGCCAGCATGGCCAGCACGATGAAGTACCCCGGCACCACCATCTTGCGCAGAAAACGGTGATCCACATAGCTTATCAGGAACATACAGCCAAGCCCCAGTATCATGCACAGCGCCTGCTGCTTGATGTAGTGGAAGCTGTCGCCCATGCGCAGGTAACCGGTGGTGTAGCTGGCGCTGAACAGCATCACCAGCCCAAAGATCATAATAACAGCCAGCGTGGCCAGCCAGTCGATCAGCAGCCGGGACCACGGGCCCGGGTCTCGCTGGAACACCGGCACCGGCGCTCTGTGTTTTTTGCGGTTAGTCGCCATCTGCGCTCCCTTCCCTCTCTGTGCCCGGTCAGCACCAGCGCAGCAGCGCCAGCGCCAGTACATAGCCGACAGCGCTCAGCGCAAAGCTGCACAGGAACACCGTCTCCGGGCTCATTTTATGCTTTTTTACCCAGCAGCGCAAGGGCTTGCCGGTGCGTTTTGCACCCAGCAGCTGCGCTGCCAAAAGACCGCCCGCCGCCCAGAAGGGCAGCGCCAGCGGCACAGTCAGGCTGGTCATATCCAGACTGAGCGGGATGCAGCCGATGGCACCCGCCGCCAGCAGGCTGCCGCAGCAGCCCACCCCCAGCCTTGCCGGGGGGAACGCCCACAGCAGCAGTGCCACCAGTGCCCCGGCAAGCGCGGCGGGCAGCACCGCCAGCCCGGGCACGCCCAAGCCGGCCTCTGCCATCATCAGCGCCAGCATAGCCACAAAGGCCGCGCCGCACACCGTACCCTCGTCCCGCTCGGCGATGCGGGCACACTCAGCCAGCGCCACCATGAGCACCGCCCACAAAAAGGGCACGGCGCTGCCCAGCAGCACATACCCCGCCCCAGGCACGTCCAGTCCCCGGGGCAGACAGCCCGCTGCCTGCAGCAGCAAAAGAACGAATGCCGCGGCCAGTGCTTCCAGCAAAAGCCGCACGTCCCGCCGCAGCCCCAGCGCCGCCGGGCTGCGCATCCGGGCAAGGTCCTCTGCAAGACCCACTGCCCCAAAGGCAAGGCTTCCGGCCAGTGCCGTGAGCAGCCGTGTCATCAGCCGGCCCTCGCTGCCCAGCAGCTCCGGCTGGCCTACGCAGGCGGCAAGCCAGCCCACGCCCACCGCAGCCACCGTGCCCGCCGCCGCACACAGCCCACCCCACAGCGGGGCGCGCAGGGGTGCAGGCCGGGGCTGCTCAGACTGTGCCGGCTGCTGGTTTTGTTCGCGGCGTTCCAGCACCCGCCGCAGCGGCACAAACAGGCTGCACAGGGCTGCCGTAAGGGCAAAGCCCAGCACCACCGCCGCTGCCAAGGCGAAACGCTCCATAACTCAGACACTCCATTTCGCCAAATAGTTATACTTCTGCTTCTTTATGCTCTTCGTAGAAGATATCCAGCACTTTTTCCAGTGCCATGCCGTGGCTGGCCTTTACCAGAACAGCATCGCCGGGCTGCACCCGATCCAGCAGGGCATCGGCGGCCTCGCGGTAATTTTCTGCGTGCAGGGTCTCTACCCCCTTGGCGGCAGCCACCACGGCGGTGCGCTTGGCCTGCTCGCCGTAGGTGATCAGGCAATACAGCCCGCTCTCGGCGGCAAGACGTCCCAGCTCCTCATGTGCTTCGCGGCTCAGCTCGCCCAGCTCCAGCATATCGCCCAGCAGGGCAAAGCGGCGCTTGCAGGGGAAATCCTTGAACATCGCCAGCGCGGCCTTCATGCTGTCCGGGTTTGCGTTGTAGCAGTCCTCGATGACGGTCACGCCCTCGCTGTCCACCACCTTCTGGCGGCGGCCGGTCTGCTCAAAGTTGGAAAGACCCCGGATGACCCTCTTGGCGTCGCAGCCCAGACGGGTGGCGGCGCAGTAGGCAGCCAAGGCGTTTGCCACATTGTGGCGTCCCATGGCGGGGATGTTCACCACAAAGGTGCCGTGCTCCTGATCCTCCAGCACAAAACTCATGCCGTCCGTCTCCTGCCGGATGGACAGGGCGCAGACGTCTGCGTTTTCATCGCTCAGGCTGAACCACACCGGGCGCACATGGGCGGGGAGCACTGCCTTGCGCAGGAAGGGGTCATCGTAGTTCAGCACCAGCGGCGCGCCCTCCGGCAGACCGTTGCAGATCTCCAGCTTTGCCTTGCAGATGTTCTCCTGACTGCCCAGATTGCCAATGTGAGACACGCCGATGCAGGTAATGATGCCCACATCCGGCCGTGCTGCCCGCGCCAGACGGTCAATTTCACCGGCGTGGCTCATGCCCATCTCGATGACCGCGTACTCGGTGCTGCTTTCCAGCCGCATCAGGGTGCGGGGCATTCCCAGCTCATTGTTCTGGTTGCCCTCGGTCTTGATGGTCTCGCCAAAGCCGCTCAGGGCGGCGTAGGTCATCTGCTTGGTGGTGGTCTTGCCCACACTGCCGGTCACACCC
>OHAA01001952.1_pt1 | contig 11497 bp, 9 predicted proteins | sample 1606051 | NCBI WGS metagenome assembly OHAA01 (sample SAMEA3541493, study PRJEB24748) | human gut metagenome | biome: human gut; feature: human-associated habitat; material: faeces | place: China | collected 2012
AATATGTATGTGAGCTGTTTTTAATAACTCACATACATATCATACGAGGGGAGAGTTGCTGGAAAAAGAAAGCAGTAAACTGCATAAGAATTATTGCTGCTTGTTTCCCTCAAGAAAAGCAAACCTAAAATGATTAAAATGTTCATTTTTAATCATTTACTTGAAATTCAAGAAAAAGAATTTCAAGTGGGATTATTTTTGTACATAGTTTGTGATAGAATAAAAGAGAAGTTAAGAATTGAATAAAACCTGAGCAATGTACCACAATTTTTTTAATAAAGAATTTTGTGAGTAAACGATTCGACTTGGTGTTTTTGAAATCTCTGAAATATTTCTAGGCAGAAAGAAGGAAAATTAGAGGATATGGAGAATTTATATAATAAGTATCTTCTACCTCAATCTTTCCTTATGAAAAGTAAATCATAAAGGAGGGCCTATGGAAAATCTAGAGGATTCTCAGTACATTGCACACTTAAATGGTGAAGGACAGGATGCTCCACAGCAGCTGATAGATCATTTAATCCACGTTGCAGAATTAGCTGAATCATTTGCAACAGGTCCTGAAATGAAGCAAATGGCTTATCAGTGCGGAAAATATCATGATGTGGGTAAATATTCCGAGGAATTTCAGGAATATATTCGAGGCCTGAAGAAAGGCAGGGTAGACCATTCTTCTGCTGGAGCACAACTCTTGTTCAGAAATCGAGAAATGAATAGTGTATATGAGGCAATGTGTATTGCGGGACATCACACTGGTTTGCCAGATATGGGAAGTAAGCTTGATACAGGAGAAGAAAGTAGCTTCTGCGGAAGGATGAAAAAGCGTATTCCGGATTATGGTGCGTATATGGATGAATTGGGAAAACCAGAAAAATTGGGGATACCAATGGAACTTCTGCGCAGCCAGAACGGTATTGTAAATACCATGAGGATGAGAATGCTTTTTTCCAGTTTGGTGGATGCCGATTTCCTGGATACAGAAAGATATATGAATCCCCATCAACAAGAACGAGGAAAATTTGCTTCTATTCCCGAATTATACGCTGCTTTTTTTGACAAACTTCAAGAGAAAGGGTATTTATCTCCCAAGAACGCATTGAACGAGAAACGCTGCGAAATCCTGAAACGCTGTATTGCAATGGGAAAAGAGCCCCCTGGAATGTATTCCCTGACTGTCCCCACTGGGGGTGGCAAAACAATTTCTAGTTTTGCATTTGCATTAGAACAAGCTAAAAAATATGGAAAAGAACGTATTATTTACGTAATTCCATACACTTCTATTATTGAGCAAACATCATATATACTGAAATCTTTTTTAGGAAATCAAAATGTTTTAGAACACCACAGCCAGGTGGACTATGATGATACTAATGAAGATATGCTGCAAAAACGTTTGGCAGCAGAAAATTGGGATGCTCCGATAATTGTGACTACTAATGTGCAATTCTTCGAATCTTTGTTTGCAAATAAAACTTCTCGCTGCCGCAAGCTTCATAATGTGGCAAACAGTGTCATAATTTATGATGAAGCCCAAATGCTTCCAACAAATTTTCTAAAGGCGGTTACTCAAGCAATGGAATGTTTGGCAAAAGAATTTCAATGTACTGAGGTTCTGTGCAGTGCTACCCAGCCGGCTTTGGATGATTTCTTTGCAGAACGCCCTAAGGAAATCATGGACAATATCTCGGAAATGTACAAATTCTTTAAAAGAACAAAGTTCCAGGATGATGGTCTGCAGACCTACGAAACTATTGGAGAACAAATCTCTCGTAGCAAGCAAGCCTTGTGTGTATGTCTGACGAAGGCCGAAGCTCAAAAGATTTATGCTGCTGTAGCTGATCAGGATAACTGCTGGTATTTATCTACAGATTTATGCCCGCTTCATCGGCATAAAGTCATCGAGGAAATGAAAAGACGCCTTAAGGCTGGTGAAACCTGTCGAGTTGTTTCTACAAGCATTATTTCAGTAGGAGTGGATATTGATTTTCCGGTTGTATATATTGAAGAAACCGGAATTGATTCTCTCATTCAAGGTGGTGGGCGATGCAATCGGGAAGGAAAGTATCCTTTAGAAGAAAGTATTGTCCATATTTTCCAAACAGAGGAAAGTCAAAAAAGTCGATTTCTAAAACAAGAACGACAGTGTACCCAGGTCACAAAGGCTTCCGTATCTGTAGAAATTTCTTCTCCTACTGCCATTGAGTGTTATTTTAAGCATCTTTATCAGGCCAAGGAGGTTATCCTGGATGAAAAAAAGATTTTGGAGAAATCCAACAGACTGTCATTTGCACAAATCGCCAAAGATTTTCATTTGATTGAGGATCACACTAAAACAGTGTTTATCCCTCTTGACGAAGACGCAGAAGCGATTGCAAATCAACTACGATTAGGTGTGCGCAATAGAGAATTGATGAGAAAGGCAGCAAAGTACAGTGTTAATGTATATTCCGGTGCTTATACCCATACGAATGGCTTGTATGAACAATTGATTAATGATGGTTATGCAATTGAACTAGACGAAAATTTGGCGATACTGACAAATCTGGAAAAAGTCTATGATGAGAAAATGGGCTTGCATTACCATCATGAGGAGGGGATGGGAATATGTTGGTAATGCTGCAACTTGAACAAAATGAGGTGATAGGATGAATTATGGAGTGAAGATCGAATGTTGGGGGCCGTATGCCTGCTTTACCCGGCCGGAGATGAAGGCTGAGCGAGTTTCCTATGATGTAATGACCCCGTCAGCAGCACGCGGCTTGGTAGAAGCCATCTATTGGCATCCAGGATTGCGGTATGTAATTGATGAAATTGATGTGCTCAATCCCATCAAATTCACCAATATCCGACGGAATGAATTAAAGTCAAAGTTGGGGGCTAGTACAGTTAAAGCCAGTGCTCAGAATGGCAAGCCTATTATGAATGTTACAAGGCAAGATATCATGCAGAGAGCCTCTACTGTTTTAAAAGATGTACGCTACTGCATCACTCTCCATTTTGAGATGACTGATAAGGCCGCCGCAGGTGATAATCCTGGAAAATTTCGCGAAATGCTTACCCGTCGGGCACGCAAGGGACAATGTTACCATCAACCTTACTTTGGAACCAGGGAATTTCCTGCTTGTTTCCGCTTGGTAGAGGATGAAGAAGTACTGACACCCTATCCGTATTCCCAATCCTTAGGCTATATGCTGTATGATATGGACTATAGTAATCCAGAACGAATTACCCCGTTGTTTTTCAGGGCAGAATTGAAAGATGGCATTCTGGATTTGCGGAATTGTGAGGTGCATCAATGATCTTACAATCTTTGGTTCAGTACTATGAGGCGTTGGTAGGAAAAGGTGCCATAGGAAAACCTGGTTGGGGTACGGCTAAAGTATCTGGACGCTTACATTTAGACCGGGAAGGTAATTTTATAGGCATCATTAATACCCGGACAGAAGTCCAGCAAGGAAAAAAGCTGGTAGAACGGGATGCAGTTATCAATGTCCCGGAGCCGGTAAAAAGAACATCCAAGCCTTTGGCCAACTATATGTGTGATAATGCTTCCTACCTGCTTGGGTATGATGGCAACAATGTTTCTAAAAATAAATTTGAAGCCACAAAAGAACTTCACCATAAGATTTTAGATGGATGTACATCTCCTGCGGCAAAAGCAATTTTACATTTCTTTGATAACTGGGATCCTGAAAAGGCAGCGGATTCACCATTGCTTCAGGATAAGGAAAATCTTGCCAAAGCGTCTAATTTTATTTTTCAAGTTTCTGATGTTGATGCATTAGAAGATAATGATATTCGTGAAGCGTGGGATAAATATAAGCAAGGCGCAAAAGAAGACGATTCTACCTACGGGCAGTGCTTGGTAACAGGAAGAAAAAATGTTCCTATAGCGCGTATTCATCCTAATATCAAAGGAGTGAGGGGTGCCCAAACTAGCGGAGCCGCCATTGTATCTTTTAATACAAATGCTCTTGAATCCTATGGTCATGATGGGGAACAGGGCAATAATGCTCCTGTAGGAGAATATGCAGCATTTGCGTATTCCGCAGCTTTGAATTATCTAATCCGAGAAAGAAAATGCAGCCTTGTGGGTGGTGATACCGTGGTGTATTGGTCAGCTGATGCCAACCCATTGTATCAAGATGGCTTTTCTGAGTGTATGGGTAATGATGCAGGAATTTCGGAAACTGACTTAGCTGCAATGATTGAAAAAATTTCTAAGGGACAGCGAGCTGATATTTCTGGCGTAACCTTGTCACCTGATGAACCGTTTTATGTATTGGGATTGGCCCCTAATGCAGCACGTCTTTCCATCCGATTCTTTTATCGCAATACCTTTGGAGCAACAATTGCCCACATTGCAGAGCATCACCAGCGTATGAAAATTGTACGCCCGAGCTGGGAAAAGCAAGAACAAATTCCTTTGTGGAGATTGCTCAAGGCTACAGTCAATCCACATTCTAAGGATCCTGCATCATCCCCCTTGCTGGCAGGCAGTTTGCTGCGGAGTATTCTGCAGGGACAGCCCTATCCAGAAGCTATGTATCAGAATATCTTGTTGAGAGTTTTCTCTGACCAGGATGAAAGAGGAGATAATGGGACGACTACAGTCAACAAAATTACTTATGTCAAAGCCGCTTTTATTAAAGCGTACTTATTAAAAAATCATTTTGAAAGATGGGGTGAAGATTTAACTATGGCAGTCAATGAAGATTGTAAGGCGTTGCCCTATGTATTGGGGCGTTTGTTCTCAGTTCTTGAGGCACTGCAGGAAGCCGCTAATCCTGGCATTAACGCCACCATTAAGGATCGGTATTTCAATGCAGCCTGTGCAACACCGGGGTCTGTTTTTCCTACACTTATGAAGTTGGCTAATGCACATCTGGCAAAGTTGGAAAAAAGACAACAAGTTTACTATTCCAAAAAGCTGCAAGCGCTGGCCGATGAAATTGTGATGCCGAATCAAGGAAAGCCTATTCCCAGTCGGTTGAATCAAGAAGAACAAGGGGTATTTATTTTAGGGTATTATCAGGAAACCCAAAAACGGTTTACGAAAAAGGAGGAAAAATGATGAGCGAAGCAATTCAAAACAGATACGATTTTGTGGTGCTGTATGATGTGGAGAACGGAAATCCTAATGGGGACCCTGATGCAGGGAATATGCCCCGGGTAGATCCGGAAACGGGCTTGGGTCTGGTAACGGACGTCTGCATTAAACGGAAAATCCGCAACTATGTAGAAGATGCCAAGGCAGATGAAAAAGGCTATAAGATTTATATTAAAGAGTCTGTTCCGTTGGAATCCAGTGATAAAACGGCGTTGGAGTATTTGAATGTAAACGATATTAAAGATGTAAAGAAAAAAGACCCCGATGCCGATAAAAAAATTAAAGATTTCATGTGCCAAAACTTCTATGACGTGCGGACCTTTGGCGCAGTTATGACCACCTTCGTAAAAGGAGCACTGAATTGTGGCCAGGTGAGAGGACCGGTGCAACTGGGATTTTCCCGGAGCATTGACCCAATTACACCGCAAGAAATTACCATTACGCGGGTAGCCATCACTACTGAGAAAGATGCAGCTAATAAAAAAACTGAGATGGGACGGAAATATATCGTGCCTTATGGCTTGTATCGGATGGAAGGCTATGTTTCTGCCAACCTGGCACAAAAATCTACTGGCTTTTCTGAAGATGACTTAAAGCTGCTTTGGGAAGCATTGGTAAATATGTTTGAAAATGACCATTCTGCCGCTAGAGGTAATATGGCAGTAAGAAAGCTGTATGTGTTTAAGCATGATTCTGTTTTGGGCAATACGCAATCTTATAAACTGTTTAACCGTGTGCAGGTAGAAAAGAAGGATGCCCAGAAAGTTGCACGCTCGTTTGAAGATTATGCTGTAACAGTAGATACAGCAAATTGGCCGACCGGGGTTCACTGCACGGAGATGGTTGAACAGGAAAAAGTAGAAGAATAAACCGGTGCATTGCCATACATAATGGAAAATAAAGGGAAAAATGGCATATAAAGAAGATGAATATCTCTTACTGTCAGGAATTCAGCACTTTGCATTTTGTAGGCGACAATGGGCACTCATTCATATTGGGCAGGTTTGGGCTGAGAACCGTCTGACTGCTGAAGGAGAATTGGTGCACAAGAATGCTCATAAAAATGACTATGTTGAGAAAAGGGCTGGGATCTTGACAGTGAGAGCCCTGAAAATTGCATCACCTCAGTTAGGAATTTCAGGACAATGTGATGTGGTAGAGTTTCTGCCTACGGAACAAGAAGAAATTGGAATCCGCTTGCCCAAGCATCGCGGTCTTTGGCAGGTGAATCCAGTTGAGTATAAACGGGGCAAAGACAAAGATGATGGCAGCGATATGCTGCAGCTGTGCTGTGAGGTTCTTTGCTTGGAAGAAATGCTGGCCTGCCATATTGATGCAGCAGATCTCTTCTATCATGAGTTAATGCGCCGTAGGAGTATAGAAATTACAGATACCTTGAGGCTTGCCGCAAAAAATACTCTGTTAGAAATGCATGGTTATTTTTCCCGGGGGATTATTCCTAAAGTGAAACCTAGCAAAAGATGTAGCAGCTGTTCTTTAAAAGATTACTGTCTTCCCTCACTGCTTAAACGCAGTAATGTGGCAGAATATTATCAGGATATGCTGGGGGATGGTAAAAAATGAGAAAGTTGCTAAACACATTGTTCGTAATGTCAGAAGATGCATATTTGTCCTTGGAAGACGCAAATATAGTTCTTTGGAAAAATCAAGAAAGGGCAGCACAGCTGCCCCTTCTCAATTTAGAAAACATTCTCTATTTTGGCTATAGAGGCGCTTCTCCTGCATTATTGGGCGAATGTGCCAAACGTAATATAGGGTTTTGTTTTTTAAAACCAAATGGGCGTTTTTTAGCCAGGGTATGTGGAGCAAGCCATGGAAATGTATTGCTAAGGAAAGCACAATATCGATTGTCGGATCAGGAGCCCTTTTGCTGTACATTGTCCAAATATATGATTACCGGTAAGATTTATAATGCACGCTCTACTCTTATGAGATACACTCGCGATCACCCCATGCGTATTGATTTGCCCAAATTTGAAGAAGTAATTGCCAATCTGAAGAGTTCTCTCCGGGGAGTACAGACTGTTAATTCTACGGAAGAATTGCGTGGAGTGGAGGGCAATGCAGCTCATTTATATTTCTCTATTTTTGATGATATGATTCTAACAGACAAAAAACATTTCTTTTTAAAAGAGAGAAATAAAAGACCGCCTTTAGATCGCATGAATGCTCTGTTGTCATTTGTTTACACACTTTTAGCGCATGATTGTGCTTCAGCGTTAGAGTCTGTAGGGTTAGATTCTTACGTTGGTTTTATGCATCGAGATCGTCCTGGTCGTGAATCATTGGCCTTAGATCTTATGGAAGAACTTCGAAGCGTCTGTGGGGATCGATTTGTGCTAAATTTAGTAAATAACCGAATCGTTGCCGCCAAAGATTTTGATTTGACAGAATCAGGAGCGGTATTGTTAAATGACAAAGGGAGAAAAACTGTTTTGGAACATTGGCAGGAACGAAAACGGGATGAAATAGAACATCCTTTTCTGAAGGAAAAAATTCCCTGGGGATTGGTACCCTATACCCAAGCTCTATTACTGGCTAAGTATATTCGTCAGGATCTAGATGGATATCCTGCATTCTTGCATTAAGAGATGAGAGGTGAGGTCAGAGTGCGGATTGTAGTAACTTATGATGTGAATACGGAAACTGCCGCTGGCCGAAAACGTCTAAGACAGGTTGCCAAATGCTGCGTAGCACATGGGCAGCGTGTTCAAAACTCAGTCTTTGAGTGTTCATTGGATGAAGCACAGTTTGTGGCATTGCGGGGGCAACTTGAAAGTATTATAGATCTAAACAAGGATAGTTTACGGTTTTACAATTTGGGAAAAGTTACGCCAGGTAAAATTATCCATGTTGGAATTAAGACTGGATATAATCCAGATGGAAACTTAATCCTGTAATGCGAACTACAAGCTCCCATAAATTTTAATAACGATTTTGCGTGCTCTAGAGGACTTGCTTTATGAGGTTCGCAAAATTATATGTTGAATCCCGCATGGATTCAGTGTTTTTTGTTTGACTTCGCTCCCCGCATGGGGAGCGTGGATTGAAATTTCCAGGCATTTGATGGCCTTGCGAATGTCCTTTCGCTCCCCGCATGGGGAGCGTGGATTGAAATCAGTTTTTTACCGTGTCCCCGAAAATCGCGCCTTTCGCTCCCCGCATGGGGAGCGTGGATTGAAATGATTGCCCTTAAATAAGCGACGTCAATCTCTAATCGCTCCCCGCATGGGGAGCGTGGATTGAAATAACCGTCCCCAGCAAATAGTCGCTAGGGTGCATGTCGCTCCCCGCATGGGGAGCGTGGATTGAAATGCCGTGTAAAGGCGGCTGGCCTGTCTGCTGTGCTTCGCTCCCCGCATGGGGAGCGTGGATTGAAATTCTGATTTTTTGCATCGTCATAGGCCCCCAATATTTCGCTCCCCGCATGGGGAGCGTGGATTGAAATCCGGCACTCTATCCCGTCCCGCCAGGTGTACCGATCGCTCCCCGCATGGGGAGCGTGGATTGAAATATCGAACGACATTACGTAATCGCCCGGCCTGATGTCGCTCCCCGCATGGGGAGCGTGGATTGAAATGGTTTTCTTTGCCGCCGTCAATCTATCCAGGTTGTCGCTCCCCGCATGGGGAGCGTGGATTGAAATTTCACAATCATAACACAGATACTCAAAAATATCATCGCTCCCCGCATGGGGAGCGTGGATTGAAATTTATATCATGCTGAAATGGGGGCTCATCGGCGGGTCGCTCCCCGCATGGGGAGCGTGGATTGAAATCCGGCGCGAATATCGGCGGCGGATATAGTGTCCTCGCTCCCCGCATGGGGAGCGTGGATTGAAATACCCCAATTACTAGGTAAATCGTACTTCAACGAATCGCTCCCCGCATGGGGAGCGTGGATTGAAATTCGATATAAGCCATCTGCTTGCCAGCAAGAGAATCGCTCCCCGCATGGGGAGCGTGGATTGAAATATAATGCGTGGGTCATGGGTGTGGGTGCTACCAGTCGCTCCCCGCATGGGGAGCGTGGATTGAAATTACAAAATGGGCTTAATCACCACCAAGCAGTATATCGCTCCCCGCATGGGGAGCGTGGATTGAAATGTTTTGCTCTCATTTAATGAGTAGCACAAGGCACTCGCTCCCCGCATGGGGAGCGTGGATTGAAATACGGAATTTCCGTTTTAACCTGTCAACGTTCTTTCGCTCCCCGCATGGGGAGCGTGGATTGAAATTCAGTTGTGGTTGGACGGGCTGCTTGACTTTCGTCGCTCCCCGCATGGGGAGCGTGGATTGAAATCAGTAAGGCCCTGATTTGTGGATCCTTGCAGGAATCGCTCCCCGCATGGGGAGCGTGGATTGAAATCTCCGGAACATTTTATGCTCCGGCTTTGCTCAGTCGCTCCCCGCATGGGGAGCGTGGATTGAAATCCGGCCCTGGAAGTCCAGTCCAGCACCGAAGCAGTCGCTCCCCGCATGGGGAGCGTGGATTGAAATCACAAGTTCCTACATCGTTCCTACATTTCCTACATCGCTCCCCGCATGGGGAGCGTGGATTGAAATTTCTTCCCCGATCACCGCGCCGAAAATCAGACCGTCGCTCCCCGCATGGGGAGCGTGGACTGAAATCGCATCAAGATGCGACTGATCTACGTGGAGTTTGTCGCTCCCCGCATGGGGAGCGTGGATTGAAATAATCCGCTGGTTTCTGCCTTGATGGACAGCTGCATCGCTCCCCGCATGGGGAGCGTGGATTGAAATACGAAATATCCTGGCGGCTCATTGCCGGGACATTGTCGCTCCCCGCATGGGGAGCGTGGATTGAAATATCGTGGCCAAGAGGAGGGCAAAGCATGCAGGCATCGCTCCCCGCATGGGGAGCGTGGATTGAAATCACTGCCGGCTGCTGCTTAATAAAAACAATATCTCGCTCCCCGCATGGGGAGCGTGGATTGAAATTTAACTCGTACCGCGCCCGGACCAATGCCAGGATTCGCTCCCCGCATGGGGAGCGTGGATTGAAATCGTTTATGACGACAACTGCACCGACAAAAACGCTCGCTCCCCGCATGGGGAGCGTGGATTGAAATTGGAGAGCAACGGTGCCCTGGTGACATGCCAGCGTCGCTCCCCGCATGGGGAGCGTGGATTGAAATATCAGTAGCTGCTCACTGACAGCTCTCTGAGATAGTCCTCTCGCTCCCCGCATGGGGAGCGTGGATTGAAATATCAGGGCCTCAATATCCAGGACTGACGGCAGCTCGCTCCCCGCATGGGGAGCGTGGATTGAAATCCCGTGGCTCAGGTGCCACATATTAGAATAATGGTCGCTCCCCGCATGGGGAGCGTGGATTGAAATCCACGACGGCACCGTCCCGGAAAAAGCATCGTTTTCGCTCCCCGCATGGGGAGCGTGGATTGAAATTGCCGGGGTCAATGACACGGTCATCAAAATGATTCGCTCCCCGCATGGGGAGCGTGGATTGAAATAGTATTACGATGAACCTCAGTTCGTCGCAATCGATCGCTCCCCGCATGGGGAGCGTGGATTGAAATAAAGTACAATTTTAAAAATGGATATTTAATAATCTCGCTCCCCGCATGGGGAGCGTGGATTGAAATCCTGGACGGCTGCTGAAGTCCTTGAAACAGATCCCTCGCTCCCCGCATGGGGAGCGTGGATTGAAATTGCCACTCTCCGGCGTCTCCTACAATCGGTAAATCGCTCCCCGCATGGGGAGCGTGGATTGAAATAGGTATCTAAGTTGATCATAAGCGGTAACTTCAATCGCTCCCCGCATGGGGAGCGTGGATTGAAATAAGAGCGGCATCCCGCTTCATGTAAATGGTCAGTCGCTCCCCGCATGGGGAGCGTGGATTGAAATGCAACATCGAAACCGATACCAATACCTTTTTGATCGCTCCCCGCATGGGGAGCGTGGATTGAAATGTCAGTCAACGGTTTTGCATATTTTTTAAACATCTCGCTCCCCGCATGGGGAGCGTGGATTGAAATAGGTGTAACATTGTATGAAGAAGGAAAGGTGCTTTCGCTCCCCGCATGGGGAGCGTGGATTGAAATCCTGGTCGCAGACGGCGGCATCCCTGAAAACGTTCGCTCCCCGCATGGGGAGCGTGGATTGAAATCGGAGGAACCCGGGGCGATTTGCGGAAACCGTGATCGCTCCCCGCATGGGGAGCGTGGATTGAAATTGCACACTTCTATGGGTAATTGGATATCCTGGATCGCTCCCCGCATGGGGAGCGTGGATTGAAATTTATTGGTGCAGGTGTCGTCATAAACGAAAGATTTCGCTCCCCGCATGGGGAGCGTGGATTGAAATTGTATAGCTGCAACTGCGCA
>OHAA01001954.1_pt1 | contig 11493 bp, 6 predicted proteins | sample 1606051 | NCBI WGS metagenome assembly OHAA01 (sample SAMEA3541493, study PRJEB24748) | human gut metagenome | biome: human gut; feature: human-associated habitat; material: faeces | place: China | collected 2012
AGCCGCCGGAGCGGTGCTTAAGCCGTCAGGCGGGAATTGTGCGGTGTTGCCTTAAGAAAATGGCTTGTTACAGGTTGGTGTAGCCCATCAGGCTCTTATCCACCTCGGCGGCGGCATCGCGGCCTTCGCGCAGGGCCCAAACAACAAGGCTCTGGCCGCGGCGCATATCGCCGCAGGTAAATACATGGGGCACGTTGGTGGCGTACTTGGTATCGGCAACGGTGCCGCGCTTGGTCAGGTCAACGCCAAACGCTTCGGCCACATAGGGCTGGCAGCCGGTAAAACCGGCGGCAATCAGCACCAGGTCGCACTCGATGGCAAATTCTTCGCCGGTGGGCACCATGGCGCGGCGGCCGGTGGCTTCATCCACCACTTTGCTTTCCAGCTTGGCAATCAGCGCACCGCAAACCTGACCGGCTTCGTCCTTATAGAACTCTTTGACCGTGGTCTGGTAAATGCGCGGGTCACTGCCAAACACGGCAATGGCTTCCTGCTGGCCGTAATCGGTTTTCAGCACCTTGGGCCATTCGGGCCAGGCGTTGGCGGCGGTGCGTTCTGTGGGCGGGCAGGGCATCATTTCCAGCTGGGTCACGCTTGCGCAGCCCTGGCGGATGGCGGTGCCGACACAGTCGTTGCCGGTATCGCCACCGCCGATGACCAACACCTTTTTGTCCTTGGCACTCACGGCCTTGCCATCGGAAAAGCCGGAATCCAGCAGGCTGCGGGTCACGCTGGTCAGGTAATCCACAGCAAAGTAGATCCCCTGTGCATCGCGCCCCGGGGCGCTGATGTCACGCGCCTGCTTGGCACCGCAGGCCAGCACAACGGCATCGTGTGCATCCAGCACATCCTGGGCAGGGGTGCTGCCGCCAACATCGGCGCAGGTTACAAAGTCAATGCCCTCGGCCTTCATAATGTTCACGCGGCGGTCAATGACCTGCTTTTCCAGCTTCATGTTGGGAATGCCGTACATCAGCAGGCCACCCACGCGGTCCTCACGCTCGTATACGGTCACTTTGTGGCCGCGCTTGTTCAGGTAATCGGCAACCGCAAGGCCGGCAGGACCGGCGCCTACCACGGCAACGGTTTTGCCGGTGCGGGTCGGGGGCGGGCAGGCGGTCAGCAGGCCGGATTCATAGCCATATTCTACAATGGCGTGCTCGTTCTCCTTCACGGTAACAGGGCTGCCGGTGGTGTAGCCGCAGGTGCAGGCAGCTTCGCACAGAGCGGGGCATACCCGGCTGGTAAACTCCGGGAAGCGGTTGGTGGCGCGCAGGCGATGTACAGCCAGATCCCACTTGCCCTGGTAGACCAGGTCGTTCCATTCGGGGATCAGGTTGTTCAGCGGGCAGCCGCTTGCTATGCCGCCAATCATCATGCCAGCCTGGCAGAACGGTACGCCGCAATCCATGCAGCGGGCCCCCTGCGCCTGCTGTTCATCCTGCGGCAGCGGGATGTGAAATTCGTTAAAGTTCTGAATGCGTTCTTCGGGCGGCAGCTCCGTGCTGGTCTGCCGGGCAATTTCCATAAATCCTGTCGGTTTTCCCATCGTTTGCGCCTCCCTTATTTGTTAGCAGCGTTCTTCATTGCATAGAACGCTTCGATCTGTGCCTGCTCGCTGTCCTCGCCCTTTTCTTCCATCTGGGCAATCAGGCGCAGCATCTTGTCATAGTCATGGGGCAGGACCTTTTTGAACTTGGGCAGATACTCGCCAAAGTTGTCCAGGATTTCCTTGCCGCGGGGGGAGCCGGTGGCTTCCACATGTTCACGGATCAAATCCTTCAGCAGCGAAACATCATACTTGTGTTCCACCGGCTCCAGGCTGACCATATCCTTGTTGACGCGGGTGTAGAAATCCCAGTCCTCATCCAGCACATAGGCGATGCCGCCGCTCATGCCGGCTGCAAAGTTTTTGCCGGTCTTGCCCAGCACCACCACGGTGCCGCCGGTCATATATTCGCAGCCGTGGTCGCCAACGCCTTCCACAACAGCGGTAGCACCGGAGTTGCGCACGCAGAAACGCTCGCCAGCTACGCCGTTGATGAACGCTTTACCAGCGGTTGCACCGTACAGGGCAACGTTGCCAATGACAATGTTCTCGCTGCGATCATAGGTGACATCCTTGGGCGGGTAAACGATCAGCTTGCCGCCGGAAAGGCCCTTGCCCATATAGTCGTTGGAATCGCCAACCAGTTCCAAGGTCAGGCCAGCGGGGATAAAGGCACCAAAGCTCTGGCCGCCGTACCCGTTGCAGATCACATGGAAGGTATCTTCCGGCAGGGTGTTGCCAAACTTGCGGGTGATCTCACTGCCAAAAATCGTGCCGAACGCGCGGTCGGTGTTGCCAACTTCCAGTTCAACGGTCATCGGTTTGGGCTCTGCCATGTCAAAGCTCTTCTTGAACTTCTTCATCAGCACGCGCATATCCGGCGTTTTTTCCAGGCCGAAGTTGTAAACATCCTTGGCGTTGAAGTGTACGCTGCTGTTTTCCACCAGCGGGTTTTTCAACAGGGCAGTCAGGTCCATCTCGCTTGCGCGGGAACCAGCCGGGGCATCCTTGACTTTCAGCAGGTCGGTGCGGCCAACCAGTTCATCCACGGTATGCACGCCCAGGCGGGCCATGTATTCGCGCAGATCCTCGGCCATAAAACGCATAAAGTTGATGATGTATTCCGGCTTGCCCTTAAAGCGCTTGCGCAGCTCGGGGTTCTGGGTGCAGATGCCCATGGGGCAGGTATCCAGGTTGCACACGCGCATCATCACGCAGCCCATGGCAACCAGCGGGCCGGTGCCAAAGCCGAACTCTTCAGCGCCCAGCATGGCGGCAATGGCCACATCGCGGCCGCTCATCAGCTTGCTGTCGGCTTCAATGCGCACGCGGGAACGCAGGCCGTTCATGATCAGGCTCTGGTGTGCTTCGGCAAGGCCCAGCTCCCACGGCAGGCCGGCATTGTGGATGGAGTTGCGCGGTGCAGCGCCGGTGCCGCCGTCAAAGCCGGAAATCAAAATCACTTCGGCACCGGCCTTGGCAACGCCGGCGGCAATGGTGCCAACACCGGCTTCGCTGACCAGCTTGACGTTGATGGCAGCCTTGCGATTGGAGCATTTCAGGTCATAGATCAGCTGGGCCAGGTCCTCAATGGAGTAGATATCATGGTGCGGCGGGGGAGAGATCAGGCCCACGCCGGTGGTGGAGTGGCGGGTCTTGGCGACCCAGGGGTAAACCTTGCCGCCGGGCAGCTGGCCGCCCTCGCCGGGCTTTGCGCCCTGTGCCATCTTGATCTGAATCTCGCTGGCGGAAACCAGATACTTGCTGGTCACGCCAAAACGGGCGGATGCTACCTGTTTGATGGCGCTGTTGCGCTCGGTGCCAAAACGGTCTTCGGCTTCGCCGCCCTCGCCGGTGTTGCTCTTGCCGCCGATGCGGTTCATGGCAACGGCCATGCACTCGTGGGCTTCCTCAGAAAGGGCACCATAGCTCATTGCAGCGGTCTTGAAGCGGTGTACGATGGAATCCACACTTTCCACTTCGTCCAGCGAGATACCGGCATCAGGATAATTGAAGTCCAGCAGGCTGCGCAGGTGCATGGCATCGCCGCCCTCGGCGTTCACGGCATCGGTATAAGCCTTGAACTTGTTGTAATCGCCGGTCCAGCAGGCCTGCTGCAGCAGGTGGATGGTCAGCGGGTTGTACAGATGATCTTCGGCCAGCTTGCCGCTGCGGAGCTTGTGCTCACCCAGGCTGGTCAGCTCCATGCTGATATCCAGGCCCAGAGGGTCGAATGCCTGCTTGTGGCGGGCTTCCAGGTCGTTCTGGATGTCGCGGATGGTAATGCCGCCCACACGGCTGACGGTGTTGGTAAAGTACTTATCCACTACCTCGTTGCTCAGACCCAGCGCTTCAAAAATCTGGCTGCCCTGGTAGGACTGGATGGTGGAAATGCCCATCTTGGAGGCAATCTTGACGATGCCGGCCAGAACGGCTTTATTATAGTCGTTCACGGCGGCATAGTAATCTTTGTCCAGCAGACCCTCATTGATCAGCTCGCCGATGGTCTCCTGTGCCAGATAGGGGTTGATGGCGCAGGCACCGTAGCCCAGCAGGGTGGCAAAATCATGAACCTTGCGGGGCTCGCCGCTTTCCAGGATCAGGGCCATGGCGGTGCGCTTGCGGGTACGGACCAGATACTTGGAAACTGCGCCCACAGCCAGAAGGCTGGGGATGGCGACATGGTACTCATCAATTTCGCGGTCAGACAAAATCAGGATGTTGGCACCATCGCGGTAGGCGCGGTCCACATCAACGAACAGGCGGTCAATGGCCTTTTCCAGGTCGGTGTTCTTATAGTAGCAGATGGAGATGGTTTCCACCTTAAAGCCGGGAACCTTCATGGCCTTGATTTTCATCAGGTCGGTTTCGGTCAAAATGGGGTTGGTGATTTTCAGCACCTTGCAGTTCTCGGCGTCCTCTTCCAACAGGTTGCCCTGTGCGCCAACGTATACGGTGGTGGAGGTCACGACCTTCTCGCGCAGGGCGTCGATGGGCGGGTTGGTGACCTGGGCAAACATCTGCTTAAAATACTCAAACAGCGGGGGATGGGTGTGGCTCAAAACGGCCAGCGGGGTATCGCTGCCCATGGCACCGGCAGGCTCTGCGCCGTTCTTTGCCATCGGCAGGATCATGGTGGAAACATCCTCGTACTGGTAGCCGAATGCTTTTTGCAGCCGCACCAGCTCGTCATGCTCGTGGCTGGGCACACGCTCGTTGGGAATCTTCAAATCGGCCAGGTTGACCAGGTTACGGTCCAGCCATTCGCCGTAAGGCTCGCGGCTGGCGTAATCGGCTTTCAGGCTTTCGTCGTCCACCAGCTCACCCCTGGTGGTATCCACCAACAGCATTTTGCCGGGGCGCAGGCGGTCCTTGCGCACGATTTCTTCGGCGGGAATATCCAGCACGCCGACCTCACTGGAAAGGATCAGGCGGCCGTCTTTGGTGATATAGTAGCGGCTGGGGCGCAGACCGTTGCGATCCAGCACAGCGCCCATCACATCGCCGTCACTGAACAGGATGGAAGCAGGGCCGTCCCACGGTTCCAGCATGGTGGCGTAATACTGATAGAACGCACGCTTTTTGGGGTCCATACTATGGTTGTTTTCCCACGGTTCGGGGATAGTGACCATAACAGCCAGTGGCAGCTCCATGCCGTTCATAACCATAAACTCCAGCGTGTTATCCAGCATGGCGGAGTCGGAACCACCCTGGTTCACAATGGGCAGAACCTTGGTCATATCCTCTTTCAGGTAGTTGGAACCAATGGTTTCCTCGCGGGCCAGCATGGTATCCACGTTGCCGCGGATGGTGTTGATCTCGCCGTTATGCAGGATAAAGCGGTTGGGGTGGGCGCGGTTCCAGCTGGGTGCCGTGTTGGTAGAAAAACGGCTGTGCACCATGCCGATGGCAGATTCATAATCTTCACTCTGCAAATCGGGATAGAACAGGCGCAGCTCTTTAACCAGGAACATGCCCTTGTACACAATGGTGCGGCTGGAAAGACTGCACACATAAGTATCCTGGCTGGACTGTTCAAACACGCGGCGGGCAACATAAAGCTTGCGGTCAAAGTCAATGCCGGGCTTTACGCGGGCCGGGCGTTCCACAAATGCCTGCCAGATGCTGGGCATGCAGGAACGTGCCTTGTGGCCCAAAATTTCCGGGCAGGTGGGCACTTCGCGCCAGCCAAGGAAGTTGAGCCCCTCTTTTTTGCAGATGATCTCAAACAGCTTTTTGTCCTGGTTGCGGTTCAACTCTTCCTGTGGGAAAAAGAACATGCCAATGCCGTAGTCACGCTCGCTGCCCAGCGTAATGCCGGCTTCTTCGGCAGCTTTTTTGAAGAACTTGTGGCCGATCTGCAGCAGGATACCGACACCATCGCCGGTTTTGCCTTCAGCATCCTTACCGGCACGGTGTTCCAGGTGCTCCACGATCTGCAAAGCATCGTCGATCGTTTTGTGGGTTTTGCGGCCCTTGATATCCACAACTGCACCAATGCCGCAGTTGTCATGTTCAAACCGCGGATCATACAGCCCGGCGGGGGCCTTGCGCTCTGTAAAGTCTTCCATCCGTTTTTTGCTCCTTCCCGTAATTTCCTGCGGGGCCGGGCGGGAACGCACATTTCCCACCTTGGCATAGATACGAAAAAAGACGTTCCCCAACGGGTACACTAACCCGTTTGTGGGAACGTCTTTGTTCGTATATGTACTATACCACACCAGTAGGGAAATGGCAATCATCAAACAAAAGATTTTTATGAAATTAACGCAAAAACCTTATTTGCTTTGCTTTGCAAGGACCAAACTTAATAAAATTAAGCTGCGGCAATAACTGCCGGGCAAAACGGTGTGTTATTTGCCGTTTGCAGCCTGCTGCTCTTTCAAAACGGCCAGGATCTCGGTCAGCAGCTCCTCCTGCGTCGGGGCCTTAGGGGCTTCCGGCTCGGCGGGCTTTTCTTCTTCATGCTTGCCCAGGTCCATGAGCTTGTTCATGGCTTTCAGCATACAGAACAGAACGAATGCCAGAATGATAAAGTTAATGACGGCAGAGATGAATGCACCGATGCCCAGGTTGATGTCAAACGGCAGGTGCAGCACAACATCACTGAAATCTGTCTGGAACAAAATGCCAATGATGGGGTTGATGATGTTGTCCGTCAAAGAAGTGACCAGCGTGGAGAATGCGCCGCCGATGAGAACACCGATGGCCATGTCCATCATGTTGCCTTTCAGGGCAAAAGCTTTGAACTCTTCCAGGAACTTTTTCATAATGTGTTTCCTCCTGTATGGATGAATTTTTCAGGGCCATGCCCCACACAGGCTGCAAACGGGGCATGGGGCCCGGATTCCAAAATAAAAAAGTTACTTCAGCAGCTTGGCTACAGCGTCTGCTGCGCCGTCCAGATAATCCCCGGCAAAGGTTTCAATCATGCCGGCGTCCGCCTCTTTGGCAAATTCGGGGTTCAGCGGCATTTTGGCCAGCACGGGCAGGTGGTACTTCTTGCCGGTCTCGTCCACATGGCTGTCGCCAAACACGTTGATATGCTTGCCGCAGTCCGGGCAGAGCACATAGCTCATGTTTTCCACAATGCCAAGGATGGGAACCTTCATCATTTCGGCCATCTGCACAGCCTTGCCAACGATCATGCCGACCAGCTCCTGCGGACTGGATACAATAATGATGCCGTCTACCGGCAGGGTCTGGAACACGGTCAGCGGCACATCGCCGGTTCCCGGAGGCATATCGACAAACAAAAAGTCAACGTCGTCCCAGATCACTTCCTGCCAGAACTGCTTGACCGCACCGGCAATCACGGGGCCGCGCCACACAACGGGGGCTTCCTCATCTTCCAGCAGCAGGTTGATGGACATGATCTTGATGCCGGTGTGGCTTTCCACCGGGTTGATGCCGTCCTCGGTGCCCATGGCCGGGCCATGAACGCCGAACAATTTGGGGATGGAAGGGCCGGTAATGTCAGCATCCAGCACGCCGACCTTGTAGCCTTTGCGGCGCATGGAAACAGCCATCATGGCGCTGGTCATGCTTTTGCCAACGCCGCCCTTGCCGGAAACAACGCCGATCACTTTTTTGATGTGGCTTTTTGCGTGCGGCGGTTCATGCTGCGGCGCACGGCTGGAACAGTCAGCGTGGCAGTTGCTGCAATCGTGGGTACATGCTTCACTCATGTGGGTATAGCTCCTTTTATCTGTGCCGGGCGGGGCGCTGCAACTGCCCCGTTTCGGCACCGTTCTCCGTTTTGCGGCATGGGCCGCACTTTATTAGTGTACCGCGTCAGAGCACAAAATGCAAGTACTATCAAAACGAATAGCACGCCAAACCAGCAAAAATGTCCGAATTGTATGGGTGATACTTCTTCATAGAACCCTGCCATAAACCGCAGCAATGCAGAATATACTGGCTTTATACGGGCAAAGGGGGCGGCAAAAACGGCACTGCGGGGGAAAACCTATCTGAAAAATGCAGCACTGCTGACAGTGGCGGGCTTTGCGCTGCGGGCGCTGGGCATGGTGTTCCGGGTGTTTGTGGCTGCGCGCCTGGGGCCGGAGGGTATGGGCCTGTACCAGCTGATCTTATCCGTCTATATGGTGTTTGTTTCGCTGGCTTCGGCGGGCATCAATGTGGCGTCCACACGGCTGGGTGCGCAGTGCCTGACCCGTGGGCGCGGCATGGCCCCGACGCTGCGCAGCCTTGCGGTAACAGCGGCCGTATTGGGCACCGCCGCCATGCTGGCGCAGCTGGCGCTGGCGGACCCTTTGGCCCGCTTTGCCCTGCATGATTCCCGCGCGGAGCTGGGGCTGTGTACGCTGGCCCCCAGCCTGCCGTTTATTGCGGCGGCCGGGGCGCTGCGGGGGTGCTTTTTGGCGCGGCGAAGGGTGGAACCGAATATCATTGCCCAACTGGTGGAGCAGACCGTGCGGATGGCCGTGGCCGCATTGGCGCTGGTAAAGCTGGCCCACTGGGGCGCGGCTTACGCTTGCTGTGCAGTGCTCATCGGCAATACTGTCAGCGAGGCGGTCTCCTGCGGCATTATGGCGCTGTTTGCCCGGCAGGAACCGAGCTTCCGCCCATGCGCCGATGACCCGCCCCGCGGCTATACCAGCCGGGAGCTGTGGGAAATTGTGCTGCCCGTGACCGGCAGCCGGTTGGTGGCCAGCGTTTTGCAGGCAGGGGAAAGCGTGCTGATCCCCGCCTGTCTTGCCGCTTACCTTGGCACCCGCGCCGAAGCCGTGGCGCAGTATGGTTCCTTAAAAGGCATGGCACTGCCGCTTATCTTTTTTCCGTTCTCGGTGCTGGCGGCACTTTCCGGCCTGCTGATGCCGGAGATCACCCGTGCCCACACCGCCCGGGATACCGCTGCCCTGCGCCGCCTTGTGCGGCTTGCCATGGGGTTGACGGGTGGGTTCTCGCTGTTGGTGGGGGCCGCGCTGGTGCTGTTTGGCAAGGATGCCGCCATTTTGCTCTATCACGATGCCCAGGCGGGCCGCTATGTGCAGGTACTGGGCTTTGTGGCACCCTTTATGTACCTGGAAAGCATGGTGGATGCGATCTTAAAAGGCATGGGGGAGCAGCTGGCGACCTTCCGCTATTCGGTGCTGGATTCCATTTTGCGCATTGCAGGCATTTTGTGGCTGATGCCGCAATACGGTATGCCGGGCTTTCTGGCAGTCATGACAGCCTCTAACCTGCTGACCTGCGGGCTGAATACGGGGAGAATGGTGAGGCAATTAAGGAGGGAGGAAGTCGGAACTGAGAGGGAAATTAGGAATTAGAAATGAGAAATTAGAAATTGGGCGGAGAGGAAACGGGAAAAAAATAAATAATAATGAATAATGGTGGCGGATCGCGGTGTGCCGCTCAGAAAATATTGGGTTTGTTATGTGTTGGAAACAGGCGGCAGATAATAGAACGCTCAAAACCGTTCCCTATAAAATCACAAAAATCACCCCGCCGTGGGAAACTTCTGCCCCAACGGCGGGGTGGCTCTGCATTATATATTTTATATCGGAACAAAGCGGCATAGCGTCCGCTTTTCCATCACAGCGTCTGCCCGCTGACCAGCCCGTTCCACAGGCGGTAATAAATGCCTTTCTTTGCCAGCAATTCCTCGTGGCGGCCCTCTTCCTCAATGCCGGATTTGCCCAGCACCAGAATGCGGTCAGCGTTTTTGATGGTGGTCAGGCGGTGGGCAATCGTCAGCGTGGTGCGGCCCTTGGCCAGCTTATCCAGGCTTTGCCCAACCAGAATCTCACTCTCGTTGTCCAGCGCGCTTGTGGCTTCGTCCAGCAGCAGGATGGGCGGGTTCTTCAAAAATACCCGCGCAATGCTGATGCGCTGTTTCTGCCCGCCGGAAAGCTTGACCCCGCGTTCGCCTACATAGGTATCATACCCGTCTTTCAGCTCCCGCACAAAGCCATCAGCACCGGCCAGCCTGGCGGCGGCAATGATCTCCTCCCGCGTGGCACCCGGCTTGCCGTAAGCGATGTTTTCGGCCACCGTGCCGCTGAACAGGTAAACATCCTGCTGCACCACGCCAACGGCATTGCGCAGGCTGCTCAGGGTAACATGGCGGATGTCCTGCCCGTCAATCAAAATCTCGCCGCCGGTCACATCATAAAAGCGAGGGATCAGGTTGCACAGGGTGGTTTTGCCGCCGCCGGAAGGCCCAACCAGCGCCAGATTCTCGCCGGGGCGGATGTTCAGGTTTACATGACGCAGCACCTTGTTGTGGTCGTCCGGGTATTCAAAGCTCACATCGCGGAACTCAATGCCGCCTTTTTCCACCTGCAGCAGTTTGGCGTCGGGGGCGTCAGTGATCTCAACGGGGGTATCGATAATGTCAAAAAAGCGCTCAATGCCGGTCACGCCGCGCTGGAACTGCTCGGCAAACTCCACAATGCGGCGGATGGTGGCAATCAGAGTGGAAACATACAGCACATAGGCAACCAGATCGCCAGCGCTGATGGTGCCATATACCAGCGAAAGGCCGCCTGCCACAATGACCACCAGATACATCAACCCGTCAAACAGCCGGGTGGAGGTGTTGAACGCGGCCATGGCATGGTAGGTTTTCTTCTTGATGGTCTGGAACGCGGTGTTGCCCTGCTCGAACTTTTTGTTTTCTTCCTCTTCCGCGGCGAACGCCTTCACAACCCGCTGGCCCAGCAGGCTGTCCTCAATCGAAGCGTTCAGCTCGCCGATCTGGAACCGCTGGCGGCGGAACGCGGCGCGAAGCTTCAGGTTCAGCTTGATGGATACAACCGCCATCAAGGGCACGCAGGCAAACACCACCAAAGTCAGCGGTATGCTGGCCCCGCACAGGATGATGAACGAAGCCGCAATTTTGATGCCCGCAATAAAAAATTCTTCCGGGCAGTGGTGGGCGAATTCGGTCACATCAAACAGGTCGTTGGTAATGCGGCCCATGATCTGCCCAACTTTGGTATTGGAATAATAGGTGTGGCTCAACCGCTGCAGGTGGGCAAAGGCATCCCGCCGCATATCGGTCTCAATGTAAACGCCCATGATGTGGCCGGTGCCAGACATAAAATACTGTGCGGCACCATCAATCAGCCGCAAAATGAGATACAGCAGGGCGAGCTTTAACACCGCATCAACCGTCAGCACAATGCCGGGATTGGTGGCGGCGTTGGTTAGGTAGCTCATAATTTTAGGCAGCACGATATCACACAAAGTGGTCAGTGCGGCACAGAACAAATCAAAAATCAAAATGCGTTTGTATCGCATCAGGTAAGGGGCAAACCGGCGGATCAGCGCCGGAGTGCCAATGTGCTGCTGGCTGGGGTCATTCATAAGATTAAGTTCCTCTTCTTTTCAAAAAATCAAAAATAAATGCAATCAAAAAATCAAGGCAATACCGCATAATTCTAAGTGCCGATACGGCGAGCGAGGTGCGGCAGATG
>OHAA01001965.1_pt1 | contig 11448 bp, 9 predicted proteins | sample 1606051 | NCBI WGS metagenome assembly OHAA01 (sample SAMEA3541493, study PRJEB24748) | human gut metagenome | biome: human gut; feature: human-associated habitat; material: faeces | place: China | collected 2012
GGCTTATTCGTCGTCCTTGCGAAGACTGAATCCGAGGGAGTTGAGCTTATACACACCAACGACGACAACCGATCCTTCTCTGAAATATATGGAGTGCGGCGGCTGAAAAGTTCTTACATCCCCCAGGATGTGCAGGTGTGCATCAGTACCATTCAACGGATGTACTCCATTCTGAAGGGGGAGGAACTGGACGAGTCGGCAGAGGAGACTTCTCCCAACGAGTTGACTTCGACAGACCGCCAAGCAGCCAAAGAGGTGGTCTACAACGAGAAGTCCCCGCCGGAGTTTTTTGACTGTATCATTATCGACGAGTGCCACCGTTCCATCTATAATGTCTGGCAGCAGATACTGGATTACTTTGACGCCTTCCTCATCGGCCTCACCGCAACGCCGGACAAACGCACCTTTGCTTTTTTCAATGAAAATGTAGTCAGCGAATATTCCCGGGAGCAGGCCATTATCGACGGCGTCAATGTGGGTGAGGATATCTTCCTCATTGAGACTCAGGTGACCAAAAGCGGCGCCCATATCATGAAGCAGGTCATCGAGTGCCGCAACCGCCTTTCGCGGGAAAAACGATGGAAGCAGCTGGATGAGGATGTGGACTACCAGCCCACCCAGTTGGACCGGGACATCGTCAATCCCAGCCAAATCCGCATGGTGATCCGTACCTTCCGGGACAACCTGTTTACTGCGCTGTTCCCACGGCGTAAGGAAGTTCCCAAGACTCTGATTTTCGCCAAAACGGACAGCCACGCTGACGACATCATCCAGATTGTCCGGGAGGAGTTCGGTGAGGGAAACGAGTTCTGCCAAAAGATTACCTACTCCGCCGAAAATCCGGAGAGCGTGCTCAGCGACTTCCGCAATGGCTACAATCCCCGTATTGCGGTAACAGTGGATATGATCGCCACCGGCACAGATGTCAAGCCCATCGAGTGCCTGATCTTCATGCGGGATGTGCGCAGCAAGAACTATTTTGAGCAGATGAAAGGCCGGGGTACCCGTATCCTCAGCCAGGACGATCTGCAAAAGGTGACCCCTTCGGCCACCGAGAATAAGGACCACTTTGTCATTGTGGACGCGGTGGGCGTCACCAAGTCCAAGAAATCTGAGACCCGTACCCTGGAGCGCAAGCCCTCTGTCTCTCTGAAAGAGCTGATGATGATGGCGGCCCTAGGCGCCCAGGACGAGGACACCCTGACATCCCTTGCCAACCGGTTGATTCGACTTAACAGCCAGATGAGTTGCGGCGAGCGGAAGGAGTTTGCACAGGTGGTGGGCGTTCCGGCCTATCAGCTGGCGGAGAATTTGCTCAATGCTTTTGACGAGGATGTTCTCACCACCCGGGCCCGGGAGCAGTTCCACACCCAGGAGCCTACGGAGGCGCAGTTGCAGACGGTTCAGCGGAAGGCGGCGGCCCAGGCGGCCGCGCCCTTCTGCCGCCCAGAGGTGCGGGACTTTATCGAGAATGTCCGCCGCAGCCACGAGCAGATCATCGACAATACCAATCCGGACAGCCTGCTCTTTGTTGGGTTTGACGCTCAGAAGGAGGAAACTGCCGACCGGGTGATCCGGACCTTCCATGAGTTTATCAAGGAGAACAAGGACGAGATCATTGTCCTGCGCATCCTGTACAGCCAGACCTATCAGGACCGGCCCATGGCTATTGAACAGCTTAAAAACCTCTATGAGAAGCTGCGAAGCAAGGGCGTGACCATCGAGCGGCTGTGGGACTGCTATGCCATCAAGAAGCCGGAGAAGGTCAAGGCAACGGGCACATTGCGCCAGTTGGCTGATCTGGTATCCATCATCCGTTTTGAGATGGGCGAAGCGAAGGGTTTACAGCCCTTCGCCGATAAGGTAAACTACAACTTCCAGCAGTGGACCTTCCGCCGCAACGCCGGCGCGGTGCATTTCACCCCGGAACAGATGGAGTGGCTCCAGCTGGTGAAGGATCATATCGCCACATCTCTGAGTGTCCAGCCGGAGGATTTGGATCTGAGCCCCTTTGACCGCAAGGGCGGTCTTGGGCGGTTCTATGAGGTGTTCGGGGAGGAGTATGAGGCGATTTTGATGGAAATGAATCGGGAGTTGGTGGCGTAAGGAGAGGGTACATAGATGTCAACAAAAAATTCCCATGCAGGAACAGAAATGAGCACCTTAGGAAATGTGGCCACATATATCAATGGACGAGCATTCAAGCCAAGTGAGTGGGAGGACAGTGGATTACCAATTATCCGTATTCAGAATCTTACAAATTTTTCTGCCCCCTATAACTATTCAAGTAGAGAGCTGGAAGAAAAGTATAAAGTCACAAGAGGCGATTTGTTGTTTGCATGGTCGGCTTCCCTTGGTGCTCACATCTGGAAGGGAAATGACGCATGGCTAAATCAACATATTTTTCGAGTAGTTCCTTCTGAACAGATTGAAAAAAAGTATTTATACTATTTCTTGCTTCAAGTAGTTGCTGAACTACATGCAAAGACTCACGGGTCCGGCATGGTGCATATTACAAAAGGGCCATTTATGAATACACCAATTCCTGTCCCATCGCTTCCTGAACAAAAGCGCATTGTCTCCAAAATTGAGGAGCTGTTTTCCAAGTTAGACGCCAGCGTGGCAGAACTGCAAACCGCAAAGGAAAAGCTGAAGGTCTACCGCCAGGCGGTGCTGAAAGAGGCGTTTGACCCTGTTAGCAAGGAGAAGATCCTTTTAGAAGATATAATTGAAAAACCGAGGTATGGAACATCAAAAAAGTGTAGTTATGCTTATAAAAACGGTTTTAAAGCGGTGTATAGGATTCCTAATATTTGCTATCAGAATGGAAGCATAGACCACAAAGACATTAAATATGCTGGCTTTTCTGATGATGAATTAAAAAATCTGGATTTAATTGAAAATGATTTGTTGATAATCCGGTCCAACGGAAGTGTTTCGCTGGTTGGCAGATCGTCCATTGTAAAAGCGGAAGACTGTGACGCAACTTTTGCTGGATATCTCATTCGACTAAGATTAAAAAAGCCGAGCGAGGTTTTATCAAAATTTTTGCACTATTTTTTGGAATCTCATGCGGCGAGAACATATATAGAACATGTAGCTAAATCCACAAGTGGTGTAAATAATATTAATTCTAATGAGATTAGTAATCTTCCTGTACCTAAGTGCGATGACTTCGACATGCAAGCACAAACCGTGGTGAAAATTGAAACTAATCTATCTATTTGTGATGATATCCAGCAAACTATTGATACCTCCCTGCAGCAGGCGGAAGCCCTGCGGCAGAGTATTTTGAAACAGGCATTTGAGGGGGAACTATAAATGACAGACAGAACAGAAAGGGAACTTGAAAGGCGTGTAATTGAAGAAATAAAAAGAATTGGCTATCCCTCGGAAACGATTGTCCCGGAATGGAAAAATAAAAATAACCGCATCGATAAAGAAAGATGAGGAAAAGTAATGTCTGAACAAACCACAACCATCATCTCCAAGGTCTGGGGGATGTGCGGGCCGCTGCGGGATGACGGCGTGTCCTACGGCGACTACCTGGAGCAGCTCACCTACCTGATCTTTTTGAAAATGTCCGACGAGTACGCAAAGCCTCCTTACAAGCGAGAGACTGGTATTCCGACCGGCTGTAACTGGGCAGACATGAGCGACCTTAAGGGTGTAGAGTTGGAGGAGAAGTATAAATCCATCCTGAAAACCCTGGGCGAGCAGGGCGGCACCTTGGGCAAGATTTTCAAGGGTGCCACCAACAAGATCAACAACGCCGCCATTCTGTACCGCATCGTCCAGATGATTGACAAGGAAAAATGGGTGTCCATGTCCACCGATGTCAAGGGTGAAATCTATGAAGGCCTGCTGCAAAAGAACGCCGAGGACGTGAAAAGCGGAGCGGGCCAGTATTTTACCCCACGACCTTTGATCCAGGCAATGGTGAAGTGTATTCGCCCAGAGCCCATGAAGACTGTCGCTGACCCTTGCTGCGGCAGCGGCGGCTTTTTGCTGGCGGCCCAGAGCTATCTGACCGACCCGCAGTATTACAACCTGGACAGGGAAGCCAAGGAGTTTTTAAAAAAAGAAGCCTTCCGTGGTTGGGAGATCGTGCCCGCCACCTTCAAGATGAGCCTGATGAATCTCTATCTCCACAACATCGGCGACCTCTACGGCCAGGTGCCCATTACCCTGGGGGATGCCCTGCTCACCGATCCTGGCGAACGGTTTGACTATGTGCTCACCAATCCGCCCTTTGGTAAAAAGTCCGCTCTCACCTTCACAAACGAGGAGGGAGAGCAGGAAGGAGAGGATCTGGTCTACAACCGGCAGGACTTCTGGACCACCAGCTCCAACAAACAGCTCAACTTTCTCCAGCACATCAACACCCTGTTGAAAGCTACCGGAAAGGCGGCGGTAGTGGTGCCGGATAATGTGCTCTTTGAGGGCGGATCCGGCGAGACCATCCGAAAGAAGCTGCTTGAAACCTGTGATCTCCATACCATCCTCCGCCTGCCCACTGGCATCTTCTACAAGCCCGGCGTTAAAGCCAATGTCATCTTTTTTGACAAGCGCCCTGCCGGTCCGGATCGGCAGACCAAAGAGGTCTGGATTTACGACCTGCGGACCAATATGCACTTCACCCTCAAGCAGCATCCCATGACCTTTGGGGATTTGGAGGACTTCATTCAGCGCTATAACCCGGAAAACCGGCATGAGCGCCATGAGACATGGAGCGAAAAGAATCCGGAGGGCCGCTGGCGCCGCTTCACGGCGGAGAAAATCCTTGCCCGGGACAAAACCAGCCTGGATATTTTCTGGATCAAGGACAAGTCCCTGGCCGACTTGGACAACCTGCCCGCCCCGGAGGAACTGGCCCGGGATATCATGGAGAATCTGCAATCGGCTATGGATGGATTCAGTGAGCTGCTGGCGACACTGAAGAAATAGGAGGAAGACGGTGTGAAAGCTCGGAAGAATGGCTGGTACGGTACATGAAAGGTACCTCCAAGCACTTCATCATTCCGGCATACCAGCGCAATTATGATTGGAAGACGGAGCAGTGCAAGCAGCTCTATGACGATTTGGTGCGTGTGATCCAGTAGGGAAGGAGGAATCACTTTTTCGGCAGTATCGTTTCGGTGAGCGATCCGGACGGAAAGATGCTGGATTTCCTCATCATCGACGGACAGCAGCGGCTGACCACTGTCTCTTTGTTGCTCTTGGCCATGTATAACCTGATGCAGGAAGGTTTGGTTGTCCCAGAAATACCAAACCTCAGCCAGCGTATTTACGAAGAATACCTGGTGGACAAGTGGCAGACGGAGAAGCGTATCAACTCAAGCCCAACAAGAAGAACCCGGAGGCCTTTGAGCGCCTGTTTTCCGCGAGTGCGGATGAGATCTTTGAAGCTATTTCCAGGCTGGAAATCATCAATATTTCCCTCAACTACGGAGATAATCCGCAGTTGATCTTTGAGGGCCTTAACTCCACTGGCCTGGACCTCAGCGAGGGCGATAAAAAAGCGACAATAAAATCTATACGGCAGAAAGAGGAGATCATCACTTACCTGACGAACCATGTTTCAGCAAAGAATTCCGATATTGCAGAACTTCTCGGTGTCAAAAGCACACGGGCTAAGAAGCCCCTCTCTGAACTGATTGCGGATGAGATCGTTGCGGCTGAGGGCGGCAATCGTAATAGGACATATCGTTTAAAGAGTTGAACCTCATATCTATTCCATATTGGACTAAACTTAAAGGCTGGAGAGAAACATGGCTATTAGTAAAAAGCTTGAGATAATCTATCACAACGGTCAGCCTGATGGCATTCGCTCTATTTGTCGTTTTTATCCACTATGACGACCTATGTCATTCCTCACCCTCTGCTCGCAGAGGCCAAGAAGTTGACCGGAATTAATCGCCCTGGTATCTACTACCTTATCAGCGAGAACGACAATAACAGGATCGCGCAAATCTACGTCGGCTAGTCCTGCAACGGTGTGAGCCGTTTAGATGACCACAATCGTTTTAAAGACTTCTGAAATAAAGCAATTATGTTCCTGGCTGACAACAAGACTTTTTCTTTGGATATGATCAGTGGGCTTGAAACTTATGCAATCACCAAGGCAACTGAATTCAAACGGTACAAGGTGGAGAATAGTATCAATCCCAGGTATGAAATCGTTGAATACGATTTGCTACTGATTGAAGAAGTATATAGGGAAATCAAGTTTATCATAGCTACCCAGCGGTATAAGATGGACGACACTCAAGCAATGCTCAATGAAGCAAATATTTTGTATACTACCAGAAATGGTGTGCGAGCATTTGGTGTGTTTAATGGAGAGGACTTTGAAGTGCTGGAAGGCTTTTAGGTCGATCTGAGTCGAAAGTGTCACTCGGACAAAATGGAACTGCAACGACAAACAGCAGCCCAGAACGGCGATATTTCTATTTCAGGAAATAAACATAAACTGACCGTTTCTATTTCCTTTACTTCGCCCAGTTCTGCTGCTATGTTTGTTCTTGGCGGCAGTACAAACGGTTGGATTGAATGGAGGGATCCAGACGGCAAAACTTTGGATGAACTGTTCCGAAAATCGTAAAGCCAATCCATAATACGAAAGAGCATCTTTAAGGCATCAATTACGGCTATCAACTTCTAATAATACTGAAATACCAGAAGAATCCTTAAAGTTAGGAGGACATACAAGAAATCCAGCTTTGATTTCTTGGCAGATGCTGGCCCGCACTGACGCAAATCGGTGCGGCAGCAGAAAGTTATGTCTATTCCGATGCCAATGCCTGTCTGTATAAGCGGGTGTGTTTGGTGAGCGGTTAATTCTGGAGATTTTTGCTTTTGAGCATATACAGGAACCGACCTCCGATAACACTCACTCCAATCGGATTCGCTTGTTAAAAACGGGAAGTCCTGATTCCCAAGAAAATCGACGATATCCTATATGCGCTTCGTAAGACCCGAAATGACGCTGTCCATGTGGATGCCGCTTCCATGGAGGACGCCAAAGCCTTCCTCTCTATGACCTATAACCTTACGGTTTGGTTCATGGAGGTATATGGCGATTGGGGATTTATTGCCCCTGCTTTTGTCATGTCCGAAAATGTGGCACAGCCTGACCATGAGGCCATCATCAAAGCACGGGAAGAAAAGATTGCTGCGTTTTCCAAGCAGGTTGAAGCAGTCTCTACTACGGCATCTGCCAAGAATTCCAAAGAACGGGCGGAGAAGGGCAAAACTGTATCCGAAAGCATGGAGCTTTCCGAGACTGAAACCCGTTACATAATTGACGAACAGCTCCGCGAATATGGTGGGAAGCCGATACTAACAATTTGCGCTATTCCAAAGGGATCCGGCCACAGAAGGGCAGAAACCTTGTCATTGCGGAATGGCCATCAGTGCAAGGAGTATGTCAAGGGAATCAAGGCTGAACACAAGGAGCATATCATCAGCCAGTGGGGAGTATATAAGGTTCCTTCGTTTTTGCTATCCCTATGCAAAAACAATACTGCCGTGAATTTGCAGAGAGCCAGGGATGGACCATCATTTACAAGATCCGCTATCCCTAGGACTGTGACGGTCAGACCGGATATTTAGGTGAGAAACTGGACGGCATTGTTGATAACATCGTTATGCAACTCTTTGAGCGGATGACGACTGCACTCAGGAGCCAGCTCATTCAAAAACAGCGTGAGAAGGAACTTCAACTGGCAAACAGTTCGGTGGCCAATCTGGAGAAGCTCCATGCCGCCACGGAGTGAGAGCTGGAGAGCTACAAGAAAGAAATCATCAAGACCATCAACGGGACTGGTAGTTTCGGAGCGGACATCCTCGGTGAGATGATCGAGGACACCCGAAACAAACTGTCGGCTCTGGCACAGGAATTGGAACAGGCCAAGGGAAAAGCGGCTGATCTGAAGAACTCTGCTGTTGCCGTGCAAAAAGAGTATGACCAGATCATGTCCTGGGCAGACCTGTATGCCGGAAGCAGCATCGAGGGAAAAAAGCTGATCCTGCGGCAGTTGATCGACAGGGTGAACATCGGACGGGATTTTGAGATCGAAGTGGAATTCAAGATCAGCGTCACACAGTTCTTCGACTTCCTGCATCCGGAAGGGGACACGTGTGTGTACTATCGCGCATCCTGAAAGCATGAAAAAACTCGGAAGATCTCAAAACGAGATCTTCCGAGTGTGGTGGAGACGAAGAGGATCGAACTCTCGACCTTACGGATGCGAACCGTACGCTCTCCCAGCTGAGCTACGCCCCCAATTCTTCTGCCATGTCTGTTCAACTCAGATCGCGAAATTTATTATATCACCGTATTTTCCATATGTCAATACAAAATTTACATAATTTGATCAATCATATTATTTTTCCCGACAATCCCCCTCGAAGCAGACAGTTTGAGCGTGACCAATAAAAAACGACGAATCTTTAAAATAAGGACAGCAGACATCCAAAAAGACACAGTGAAAAAATTAAGAAAACATTTTGGATGATTCCAACAAAACGATTGAAAATATGTTGACTTTTTCTCATGGTTCGCCTATACTGTATTTGCAAAAATAAATATGGAAATCCGCGGTAGCCGTATTTATTTTTCGGTAAAAATAAGAACGACGTTCGTTTATAACGAACAAAGGAGGGGTTGGATGAAATTAGTGACCTTTCTGGCAGAAGGTAAGGAGTTGGTTGGCGTACGTTCAGAGGATGGGCGGTATTACTATCCTATCTCGGCTTTGGGTTTAAACTATCGGGATATGAATGAACTGGTCGATTGTATAACCGACACCGAACGCGGCCGCCTTGCTGCGGGTGTGGCGAATGGCTGTGCAGAAAAGTTTTCCAGTGGGGCGGTAAAGCTTTGCGCGCCGATTCCGATTCCAAAGCAGGATCTGATCTGCCTGGGTGAAAATTACATGGACCACGCGAAGGAATCCTTTCGTTACCAGAACACGGCCTTTGATGGGGAGCGCCCGCATGCAGCCTATTTTGGCAAGCGTGTAAACCGTGCGGTGACAGATGGAGATTCGATTTGCTCACACGCAGGATTTACTGAACGCTTGGATTATGAGGCAGAGCTTGCCGTGGTGATTGGAAAGGATGCGGACAATGTATCCGAGGCTGACGCCTTGGATTATGTATTTGGCTATATGGCCGCAAACGATGTAAGTGCGCGTGATATCCAATACCGTTATGCACATCCGTATTTCGGCAAGAGCCTCAATGGATTTGCTGTACTAGGTCCCTGGCTGGTGACTGCGGACGAGATTCCGGGCATTCCGGCCTTGAGGATTCAGTCGTGGGTTAATGGCGAAGCCAGACAGGATGGAAATACCAGTCAGATGATCTTTCAGATACCACATATTATCAGTGAGCTTTCCCATGGGTTTACCCTAAAGGCAGGCAGCATCATTCTGACCGGCACGCCCGCGGGAGTCGGCATGGGATATACTCCGCCGCGCTTTTTACAGCCGGGTGATCTGGTGGAATGCTGTGTGGAAGGGCTTGGAAGCTTGAAAAACCGGGTGGAATAGCAGGCTTTTATAAAGGCATAGCCACACAAACAGCCTTCCTTGACAAAGCGGGACAGAAATAGTATGCTTTGCCTGAATCAGTTTGCACATGTATTGGAAGGGACAGGGGTTCGGCTATGAAAGGTGAAAATGGGACAGTGGTGCAGTCAGTATTGCGCGCGCTCGATATTCTCTGCTATTTTCAAGACAATGAGGAGCTTGGCATCTCCGAAATTTCCCGGATGATCGGGTTGGGAAAAAGCACCGTGTACGCGCTGGTAAATTCGCTGGTTTGCCGCAATTTTCTGGAGCAGTCGCCTATAAGCAAAAAATACAGGCTGGGAATCCGCAACTTTGAGCTTGGCCGGTATACACAGCAGAGGATGGATCTGCGGCGGGAAGCCTCGCCCATTGTCATGGAGGTGCTGGGCAAGTTCCATGAGACTGTCCATTTAGCGGCGCATGACCAGGGAGAAGTGGTCTACATAGAATCCTACCGTGTTCCGGATGTCACCATCCTTTATACGCAGACAGGACGCCGCGCTCCTATGCATTGCAGCAGCGTTGGAAAAGCGATGCTGGCCTTTCTGCCGGGTTCATACCTTCAGCAATATGTGCTCAACCAGCCGCTAAAGGCGCTGACCAAATACACGATCACCGAGCCGGAAGCATTGCTGCGCGATCTGAAGCAGGTGCGTGAGCAGGGCTATGCAACCGACGACCAGGAGATCGAGATGGATTTGCGCTGCATCGGCGCCCCTATTTTTGATTTCTCAAAATCGGTGATCGGGGCGGTCAGCATCTGTGGTCCGATCTATCGGATGGGGGATATGCGAATGAAGGAGATTGCGCCGGAGATTGTACGTTGTTCCCGATTGATTTCTTACCGGATGGGATACAAAGAAGGGATACAGTAAACATTTGTATTTACTTAAAAGAAAACTTCGGTTTTCTTTTAAATTTCCCAAATTTTACGAACGATGTTCGTTAATACAAAACAATTTTCAAGAAAAAGGGATAAATAAGCCAAAACAGGAGAATTGAGGAAATCGATCCAGGCTATTTAGCTAGCCGCAATTCGAGGAGGTTTTACGATGAAAATTTTAAAAACCGTACAGAAGGTTCCCGGTGGAACGATGGTAATCCCGCTGCTGCTTGGCGTCCTTTTCAATACGGTTGCACCCGGTCTGCTGCAAATTGGCGGCTTGACAACCGCCACCTTTTCCAGCGCGGGGGCAAATACTGCAATGGGAATCTTTTTGGTTTGTGTGGGCAGCCAGATTCGTGTAAAACAGGCTCCGCAGGTGCTCAAACGCGGCTTTGTGCTTTTGGCGGCGAAGTTCCTGGCGGGCGCGTCAATCGGATGGGCGGTCGGCGCGTTCTTCGGTGAGGCGGGGATTCTCGGCTTGTCCTCGCTGGCGTTGATCTCGGCAGTTACCAATTCAAACGGCGGATTGTTTATGTCTCTGGCAAGCCAATTCGGCGACGATATCGATATTGGCGCGCAGGCCATTCTTAATATTAACGACGGACCGTTTCTCACGCTTGTTGCCCTGGGTGCATCGGGTATGGCAGATATCCCGTTTACAAATTTGATCGCAGCGATCGCGCCGATTCTGATTGGATGCATCCTTGGAAATCTTGATAAGGATATCTCTGACTTCTGCAAGCCGGCGCTGGCAATTCTGATTCCATTTTTCGCGTTCTGTCTCGGCGCGGGCATCAGCCTCAGCAATCTGGTCAAGGCGGGCTTCCCAGGTATTCTGCTAGGCTTGATCTGTGTCGTATGGTCGGCATTTATCTGCATCCTGGCCGATAAATTCATCCTGCGCCGTCCGGGTTACGCGGGCGCTGCGATTTCAAGCGCAGCGGGCAACTGTGTAGCGACTCCGGCTATGGTTGCCCTGGCAAC
>OHAA01001996.1_pt1 | contig 11367 bp, 9 predicted proteins | sample 1606051 | NCBI WGS metagenome assembly OHAA01 (sample SAMEA3541493, study PRJEB24748) | human gut metagenome | biome: human gut; feature: human-associated habitat; material: faeces | place: China | collected 2012
GGGTTTCAGCCTGAAGTAAAGCCGGATGACTTGTGCGATTTTGGGCAGCAGGGAATATGCCGAACGGTAAGCCAGTTTCAGGGATTCCATTGCCAGTGAATACGCCAGTGGTTCATTTTCCGTATTCGCAAGGCCGTTTTTTTTCACTTTCCTGACGGCTTTGGCATGGATGCTGTCGCAGGCAAGCTGGCGAGCGGCGATGTATTCCAGCCGGATTTGCAAAAGGAAGCGGAATGCCTGCGGCGTCATGCGCAGGGAAGACGGCATCGTTTCAGGCTGTTCCATCAGGTCATATGCGGCGGCTGGCGTCCGGCACAGGTCATTGACGGGGTTCAGGTAGAGCTTGTGCAAGAGTTTCCATTTCCGGGCGCTTTTGTTTTTTCCCGCTTTGCCGCCCTTGACGGATGTCGCGCATGCAAGGCTGGTTTTATCGTCCGGGTTGTAGAGCATGGCCTCGATTTTTTCCTGCTCGGCGCGGAAGTATTCCTTGCCCTGCCCATCGCCGAAATAGCGGGCGGTGTCGCTTGTCGATGTTCCACCCCTCCAACAAGCGCGTCTGGGACTACGTGAACCGTTTCACGAGCTTCACGAACTACGTGCACCGCGTGTACGCCACGCATGACGGCGAGGTCTACCCGCTGCCGATCAACCTCGGCACTATCAACCAGTTCTTCCATGCGCATTACACGCCGGCCGAAGCCAAGGCCCTGATTGAACAGCAGGCGGGCGAGCTGGCCGGCACCGATCCGGCCAACCTGAACGACAAGGGCATTCAGCTCATCGGCCGCCCCCTGTATGAGGCGTTCATCAAGAACTACACCGGCAAGCAGCGGGGATGCCGAGCGCGTAGCCGATCGCGTGAGCCACTGAGATACCGACGAGCAGGGCTCCCGCAAGACCAGGCCCCTCGGTTACGGCAATAGCGCCGAGGTCAGAGCGGGTCTTTCCCGCTTCTTCCAGCACTTCATCAGTCAGTGCGAGAACGCGGCGAATATGGTCACGGCTGGCAAGTTCAGGCACAACACCGCCATAGGCGCGGTGCATGTCGATCTGCGTATGGATGCGATGGGCAAGCAGCCCCTTCTCCGAATCGATGAGGGCAGTGCCTGTTTCATCGCAGGAGGATTCAATACCAAGAATTAGCATGACGCTTATTTTAGTGAAGAGTTGGTGAGCTAATTTACCTCAGACGGCAAGAGGCCGGGCTGAGGAACAGGGAAGGGGTGCCCGCGGGATTCCGGAAGGAAGGGAAAATCCCATTCACTATACAAACGTTTCTATTTATGAGATAATCCAAGACTTGCTGTTTCTATTCAAACTTTTGTCTGAATTGCGAAACAGTGTTTTTAACTTTTCGGGAAAACACACTTCCCTTTTTTAATCAAGGTTTTACTCAATGCCTACCATTCGCGTTAAAGAAAACGAACCCTTTGAAGTTGCCCTTCGCCGCTTCAAGCGCACCATCGAAAAGTCCGGCCTCCTCACCGAGCTCCGTGCCCGTGAGTTCTACGAGAAGCCGACCGCTGAGCGCAAGCGCAAGAAGGCTGCCGCCATCAAGCGTCACTACAAGCGTCTGCGCAGCATGATGCTGCCGAAGAAGCTGTACTAATTCTTTTTTAGTGATGATGACAGGCTCATTTACATGAGCCGCCAGCTGTTGTTTCAGGTCAAATAAAGATGACTCTTAGAGAACAGATCCAGTCCGATATGAAAGATGCCATGCGTGCGCACGATGCTGCCAAGCTGAGTGCAATCCGCATGCTTTGGTCCTCGGTGAAGCAGAAAGAGGTTGATGAGCGCATTACGGCTGATGACTCCGTCATCACCGCCATCATTGCGAAGGCAGTGAAGGAGCGCCACGACTCGATCGAGCAGTACCGCAAGGGCGGACGTGAAGATCTGGCAGCCAAGGAGCAGAGTGAAATCGATGTGTTCACCGCTTATCTCCCGAAGCCGCTCTCAGAAGAAGAAATCAATCAGGTGATTGATGAAGCTATCGCGAACGCCGGCGTTTCCGGTATGGCCGCGATGGGCAAAGTGATGGGCCTCGTCAAGCCCAAGCTTACGGGGCGCGCAGATATGAGCAAGGTCTCTGCTGCGATCCGCGCGAAGCTGCTCCAGAAATAACAAGAAGAATTTGGCGGGCCGCGGTTCGCGGCCCTCAATCATCCATTAACGCATTGAGTTGCTCCGGGTAAAGGAGGTGTTTCCACCCGTGAGCGAGAAAAAAGAACGCCCGGAGACCGTTGGTTCATCCGGGCGTTTCGTTTTTTTGTAATCTGTGTACTGTAATCAGACCTTAGCCGAATTTTCAAAGGATCCGTGATGATTCCTGAGTCGTTTATCAAAGACCTCCTGGATCGGGTGGATATTGTCGATGTCGTTTCCCCGTATGTGAGCCTGAAGAAGAAGGGGATCAACTGGTTTGGACTCTGTCCTTTCCACCATGAGAAAACAGGATCCTTTTCAGTTAACCAGAATAAGCAGTTCTTCAAGTGTTTCGGCTGCGGAGCGCATGGCAACGCTGTGGGCTTTCTTATGCAGTACAAGGGCATCACCTACCCGGAGGCAATCCGGGAACTTGCGCAGAGCGTTGGTCTTCCCGTGCCGGAAGAGCGCGGTGAAAGAAAGCGCCGTGAAAGAAGCGAGTCGCTGTCCGATCTGATGCTGAAAGCGCAGAACTTCTATATTGCGGAGCTTGCGAAGTCCCAGATTGGTCTCTCCTATCTGAAAGAGCGTCAGATCAGTGAGGCGACGAGACAGAAATTCGGTCTTGGCTATTCACCGGATAACTGGCAGGCTCTCGAAGCGGTTTTCGGCGAGAAATACAGCTCAAAAGCACTTGAGGACTGCGGCCTTGTGATCACGAAGGACGGCCATCGCTATGATCGTTTCCGCGGCCGAGTGATGTTCCCGATCCGCAATCCGAGAGGGCAGGTGATTGGTTTCGGCGCCCGGGTGATCGGGAAAGGAGAGCCGAAGTATCTGAACAGTCCGGAAACCGATATCTTCAAGAAGGGGCAGGAAGTCTACGGTCTTTGGGAAGGCCGGGAAGCGATCCGCAAGGCTGGCCGCGCTATTGTGTGCGAAGGCTATATGGACGTGATTCAGCTTTCGCAGGCTGGGTTTGGCGAAGCTGTGGCGGCACTTGGCACGGCAATCGGCGAAGCGCATATCCGGAAGCTCTTCAAAATTGTGCCCCAGATAATCTTCTCCTTTGATGGTGATGATGCCGGGCGTCACGCGGCAAGGCGGGCTCTAGAGCAGGCGCTCCCTGTTATTACAGATACTCAGGAAGCGAGATTTATTCTCCTTCCTCCTGAACATGACCCTGACAGTCTTATTAAGGCTGAAGGGTCTGAGGCGTATGAGCGCGAAATCCAGCACTCGTTCCCGCTTTCCACGTTCTTTATCGATTCGCTGAAAGCCGGAAAGTCTATGGGGACTCCTGAAGGCCGATCCCAGTTTCTCGCGGAGGCAAAACCGCTCCTTCTCTCGATGAAAGAAGCGCCGGTTCTGCGTCAGCAGCTGATCGGCAGCATCGGTCTTGTCGTCCGGATGGAACCCGCGGAAATCTGCAGCCTCATCGGTATTCCCTTTGCCGCCGCGGCGAAGAGCGCGCCGGCAGAGCGCCGGAGGAATTTTTTCCCGGTGAGAGGCCGCGGCGTGGGTAATAACGGGCGCCCAATGGCAGGAGGAGCTCTTCCTGTTCTGGATCTCCGGGATCGCATGCTTCGTTCGTTTTTCGCGTGGCCCAGTCTTTTCAAAGAGTTTCAGGCTGATATTGAGGAACATATGACCGGGAGCCATCTGGCCGGTGATCAGAAGATTCTTGAAGCCTGGCGCGCTGCGATGGGCGGTGAGGATCAGGAGGAGGGCGGTTCGGTCGACTCTCTCACCACTGGCACTTTGGTTCAGCTTCTGGCCGGAAGCCAGTACAGCGATGAGTACAGCAAGATTGCTTCAGAGGAAATGTCGGTCGGAACTCCGAAAGACGTCGCGCGGCGGGAAATCCGCACCGCTTTTCTGAAAATAGCGCTTGATGAGGTGAGATTCCGGCTGGATGAGGTGGCTTCAGCGGAAGTGTTTGATGCTGAGCTTTACAACGGTCTGCAGACACGTCTGAAGCAGCTGGGCACTGCGCTCAAGCAGGCGGCCTCGGAGGACGTTCCGATGCCGGGTCAGGGTTAATACTCGAGATTTCGAGACTTGTCAAGTGGTCTGTGCTATCATTTTGATCAACTAGGCCCGCAGAAAGGCAGAACGTTCTGCACTTTTGTACGGGGGCGCCCAGGAGACACATACCAGTCGGAGGCGTCAGTAACACATTGACTTTCCAGATAGATCCTGTGCCGCAGGGAAACCGATGAGAGGAATTCGGCTCTTGCCGGATCAGTGTTTCCCATTATCACAGAGGCCAGATATCTGGATTCAGGGTATTGATGTGACTGTTGCAGGAATACCCGCCGCTAAAAGCTGCAGTGCCGGAATGGCTCTCACCGCGGGAACCCGTGAGGCTGCGCTTGCCTTGAAAAAACATTGGAACAGAAATGGCAACTAACAAAAAGTCGTCTAAAACCACTCAGAAAGGCAAAGCGGCTCAGGCTGTGCAGCCTGAAGTCGTCTACCTGATTCCCGAAGCTGAACTGAAACAGATGAAGCCTGAAGGAAAAGCGCCGGAAGCGGCTGCTGATGAGTGGGTGTTCCTCATTTCCGAGGAAGAGTTCAAGGCGGCTTCTGCTGAAGTTGCCGGTGACGCTCAGCCATCAGAAACTGAGAAGAAGGCCGCTGCTCCCAAAAAGTCAAAGACAAAGACCAAGACGAAATCCAAGGCTGCGAAGAAATCCGGAAAGGCTGATGACGCTGACGGTTCGGATGACGATGTCGTTGGTGTCGACAGCGATGACGAGAATTCGGATGATGATGAGGCCGTGAGAATTGCCGAAGAGGCGCTCACCAAGCAGCCTAAGCGCCGCCGCGGCCGCGGTGCTTCCAAGCTCGCCCGCGAAAAGGCGATGAAGGAAGCTATCGCAAAGTCCTATCACGCGAAGGAAGAAGGCGCGGAAGAGCGTCAGACCAAGTGGCGCGCCCTGATCAAGCTTGGGCGTGACCGCGGGTATCTGACGTACGCTGAGCTGAACGACTATCTGCCTGAGACCATGGTGGAGCAGGACGATATCGATCAGGTGGTGGCTACCCTCTCTGACCTGAATATTCAGGTCTACGACCAGGCACCGGACGCGGAGTCGATGCTCCTGAACGATAACGCCGTCACGGATTCGGATAGTGATGATGAAGCCGATGCCGCCCTCTCTTCAATGGACGGAGAATTCGGCCGCACGACGGATCCGGTCCGCATGTACATGCGCGAAATGGGTTCTGTCGAACTGCTCACGCGTGAAGGTGAAATCGCTATTGCCCGCCGGATTGAAGACGGTCTCGGGCATATGGTGACCGCTATTTCCACGAGCCCGACGACCATCCGCGAGATTCTCGCAGATGCCAAGCGTATTCGCGAAGGCACGCTCTCGATTGATGAAGTCGTTGACGGCATCAACGATCCTGAGAACGAGAAGAAGGGCGACTTCGCTGATATCGGCGCTTCCGGTATGACGGCGGGGCAGCTTGAAGAACTGAAGGAACGCGTTCTGAAGATTTTTGACCGCGTCGGCAAGCAGTTTGAAGAGATCAAGGCGATTTATGAGCGTGACCGTTCCCGCTCTCCGGCTTTTATTGAGAAGCAGGAAGAGATCCGCAAGGAACTCTCTCAGGTCCGATTCACGGCTAAGGCTGTCGATCGCCTCTGCGGAACGCTCCGTAAGACGATTGAACAGATCCGCGATATTGAGAAAGAGATCAAGGGACTGGCCGTTGACCGTTCCGGCATCGACCTCAATTTCTTCCTCTCTGACTTTATGAAGCATGAGACGGATCTCAACTGGGGCAAGCGTCTGCTGGAATCCGGTAAGCCCTTCGTTCCCGTGTTCCGCCGCAATCTTCCGGCAATCGAGCAGCTGCAGCAGCGTCTGATTGATATGGAAGTGGAAGCACTGCTGCCGATCCAGGATCTCCGCGACATCTATAAGCAGATGGCGACCGGCGAGGCAAAAGCCCGGAACGCGAAGAAGGAGATGACGGAGGCCAACCTTCGACTTGTGATCTCGATCGCGAAGAAGTACACGAACCGCGGACTGCAGTTCCTCGATCTGATTCAGGAAGGCAACGTCGGTCTCATGAAGGCGGTTGATAAATTTGAGTACCGCCGCGGCTACAAGTTCTCGACCTATGCCACCTGGTGGATCCGTCAGGCGATCACCCGTTCTATTGCGGACCAGGCACGTACTATCCGCATCCCGGTGCATATGATCGAGACGATCAATAAGATGAACCGCATCACGCGTCAGGTGCTTCAGGAAACCGGTCAGGAGCCGGATCCTTCAGAGCTCGCTGAAAAGATGCAGATTCCGGAGGACAAGATCCGCCGGATTCTGAAGATTGCGAAAGAGCCGATTTCGATGGAAACTCCGATCGGTGATGATGAGGATTCGCATCTCGGAGACTTCCTAGAGGATACGGAAACTGAAGCGCCGGCGGAAGCCGCTCAGAATGAGAACCTCGAAGAAGCGATCAAGCAGGTTCTTGACAGCCTGACTCCGCGTGAAGCGAAGGTGCTTCGGATGCGTTTTGGTATCGAGATGTCGAGTGACCACACGCTCGAAGAAGTTGGAAAGCAGTTCGATGTGACCCGCGAACGGATCCGCCAGATTGAAGCAAAGGCTCTCCGCAAGCTGCGCCACCCCTCACGTTCCGATAAGCTGAAGAGCTTCATCGACGGAGAGGATAAAAAGTAGCAGACCGCCTACTCAGGCGGAATTCCCCGGAAAGCGGGGTGAAAGCAGGACATTCATTTTTATTCTGATTTGTCAATCAGGATAGAAACGGGGCGGATACGGTCGCAGAGATTTCGCTCTTAGTTTATGCTGTCACTCCCTTTCGACAATTACAGCTCCTGAGTTGTGCAGGAGCAGAAAAATTTCATTTTTACGCTGCCCCGTGAGCCGGCTAAGCCGGATCTCCGGCGCTGCGGCGTGAATTTCCGCCTCCAGGCGGAACAAAAATGCTGGATGTTTCAATTGGCTACGCTACAAGATAAAACTGAAGAGACGAAGGCCGCCGAACCCGCGGCGTCTGAGACGCTTTCTGCGGCTGCTTCGGCGCCTAAGCCGCCCGTGGTGGTGATCCGGCGCAGAAGACGGCGCATTGTGAATCCTGAGGCTGAAGCGGCTGTACAGGCTGCTGTGGCTTCCGCGGTGCAGCCTGCCGAAGAAACGGTGGAAAAGCCTGCGGAGAAGCCGGTTGAGAAGCCTGCGGTGAAGCACGTCCGTAAGTCTGAGGCAAAAGCTGTTCAGAAGGTCTCTGAAGCAAAGGCTGAGACGGTTTCCGAGGCAGATACCGAAGAAGCCGCGGAAAAGCCCGCAAAGAAGCTCAAGGCAGCGGCAAAGACAGCTGCCGCGAAGACTGCCAAGACGACGGGTGCCAAGCGCCCCGGCCGTCCGAAGAAGGCCGTTGCTAAAGTCTCTGACGATGATTCTGACTCCGAGGATGGAATCCTTGATCCGGAAAGCCTGATGGAGGGAGATGACGACTCCTCCGCAGAGGACCTGTCGGATGAGGACATCGATCTCGAGGAAGTTGAGAGAAGCGCCAAGAAGAGCTCCCGGGAAGCCCCGTCTGAGGAAATGACGAAGGGGTACAAGGCGCTCGTGAAGCTTGGCCGCCAGAGAGGCTGGATTTCCGTTGAGGACATCAACGATCTGCTGCCTGAGAGCGCTGTGTCGACTGAAGAGCAGGTTTCGGATATTTCCGAGCAGATTGCCATTCTGGGTATTCAGGTGTTCGAGCAGGCCCCGGACAGCGATGACATCATTCTCGCCTCCGTGACCTCTGACAGCCGTGACGACATCGATGAAGACGATGCCGCTGAAATGCTGTCGCCTGAGGAGAGCGCAGGTCTTTCCCGTGATCCCCTCCGCGCCTATCTGCGCGGTGTCGGTACGCATAAGCTGCTGACCCGTGAAGAAGAAATCGAAGTCGCGAAGCAGATTGAGTCCTACACGCAGAAACTCGTGTCGGTGCTCGCTGGCTTCCCCTTCGTGATGGACAACCTGCTCAAGATCCGTGATCAGCTGCAGTCCGGTGAGCTGACAATCGATAACGTCGCTGATGGCTTCAATGAGCCGGAAGGCGCGGAAGAGGTTGCAGAAGGCGATGCCTCTAACGGCGATATCGGAGCTGCCGGCATGACGACCGAACAGCTTTCCGATATGAAGGACCGTGTGGTGTCGATCATCACCGAGTGCGAGGAGCACTACAAGCTCGTGAAGGAGTATTTCCCGGATCCCGAGCAGCACGCCGCCTATAACCGTGAGCGCCGCGCTGTGGTGAAGGGACTCTCCCAGATCCGCTTCTCCGGCAAGATTGTGTCTTCTCTTTCCGATCAGGTGACTGAGCATGTGTCCGGAGTGAATAAACTGCTCTCCCGGATGCGTGCCCTTGCGGTTGATGACTGTGGCATTCCGATCGATAAGTTCCTGAAGGACTTTGATCACCGTGCGACGGATCCTGACTGGTTCCCGTCCATCGTGCGTCAGGGCGCTTCTTATTCAAAGCGTGTTGAGCGCCAGGAAGCGGTGCTGATGGCTATGCAGGAAGAGCTTCGGAATGAAGAAAAGGCCTCCTGCATCACCATTTCCGAGCAGCGTGAGCTTGCCAAGTCCGTGAAGATCGCTCAGAGCAACCTGTCGGCGGCGAAGAGCAAGATGATCGAAGCGAACCTCCGACTCGTGATTTCGATCGCCAAATCCTATGTGAACCGCGGTCTTGCCATGACTGACCTTATTCAGGAAGGCAATCTCGGTCTCATGAAGGCGGTCGATAAGTTTGAATATCGCCGCGGTTACAAGTTCTCCACCTATGCAACCTGGTGGGTGAAGCAGTCGGTTACGCGCGCTGTGGCGGATTATGGCGCGACGATCCGAGTCCCGGTTCATATGACCGAGTCTTATAACAAGCTTCGCCGAATCAAGCAGCGTTATCTGCAGACACATGACGGCAAGGCACCGAGCGATTCTGAACTTGCAAAGCTCGGCGATATGCCGCTCTCCAAGGTTCATCTGCTGATGAACGCGATGCGCGGTGTCGAATCTATCGACGCGCCGATCGGCGATGACGATGATGCGACGAAACTCGATTTCGTCCGGGGTGAGGATGATGCGGATCCGCAGCGCCGCTATATGGAGACCGCGATGAGCGATGAAATCGTTCGCTCTCTCGACGATCTCACGGCCCGCGAAGCCTCTGTTATCCGTCTCCGTTACGGTATCGGATCTAACCGCGATCACACGCTTGAAGAAGTCGGCAAGGCCCTCGGTCTTACCCGTGAGCGTGTCCGTCAGATTGAATCTGCGGCCCTCAGAAAGCTGCGCAGCAATGCCGCGAAGGCGCGCCTGAAGGACTACAAGGACTTCGAGGAATAAGCGCACCGCCGCTTGATTTTCTGTACAATAGCTTTCTTTGTGATCTCCCCGGCCCATCAGGGTTCGCGGGAGACCATCGGGCCAGTAGCTCAGTTGGTTAGAGCAGGGGACTCATAATCCCTTGGTCGTTGGTTCAAGTCCAACCTGGCCTACCATCGTCACGTTTTTTGCATCGGGAAGCCTCAGCGCAGGCTTCTAATTTTGTCAGTGAATGTTCCGGTTCCGATGCAGCGAAGATTCCCACTCCATACTCGCGAGGCAGTACCGTTCTTTTGACTATGACAGAATCGCAGGATTTTTCATCTTTCCAGCTTGATCCCCGGATCCTTGATGCTATCAAGGCAATGGGCTATGTGAGCCCGACCCCGATTCAGGCGAAGGCCATTCCTCTCGTGCTTGCCGGACGGGACGTCATGGGCGCCGCTCAGACGGGTACGGGAAAGACTGCGGGCTACGGCCTGCCGATGCTGCAGCGGATTCTCCCGAAAGCGAATACGAGCGCGTCTCCTGCGCGACACCCCGTCCGGGCCCTGATTCTTGCCCCGACCCGCGAACTCGCGGATCAGGTGAATGAAAATCTCGTTGCTTATGCGGCGAAGACTGGACTCCGGGTCGGCGTGGTGTATGGCGGTGTTGATATCCGCCCGCAGAGCGATATGCTTCGCCGCGGCATTGAGGTGCTGACTGCTACTCCGGGACGTCTGCTTGATCACATCGAGCAGAAGGCTGTGAATCTCTCCCAGGTTGAGATCGTTGTGCTCGATGAAGCCGACCGTATGCTCGATATGGGATTCCTGCCGGATATTTCCCGGATCCTCAACCTGATTCCGAAATCGGTTCAGAGCCTCATGTTCTCGGCGACGTTCTCGCCTGAAATCAAGAAACTCGCGAGCCAGTTCCTGAAGGACCCGCAGCTGGTTGAAGTTGCCCGCCAGAACGCCACGGCGGATACGATCACGCAGGAACTCTACGAAGTGAAGGGTGAGAGCAAGGTTCAGGCCCTGACTGAGCTCCTTCGCCATCATGGTGACGATAACGGTCCGATGCGCCAGGTGCTGGTTTTTGTGAATGCCAAGCTGACCTGCCGCCGTCTTACCCGTCTTCTCGTCAATGCCGGGATTCCGGCTGACTCCATTCACGGTGATAAGACTCAGGATGAACGCCTGAAGGCACTTGAAAATTTCAAGAACGGCACGACGCATGTGCTTGTCGCTACCGATGTGGCGGCCCGCGGACTTGATATCGCCGAGCTCCCCTTCGTGATTAACTTTGATGTGCCGTTCGCGGCGGAAGACTATGTGCATCGTATTGGCCGTACGGGCCGAGCCGGTGCCAAGGGTCTCGCGATTTCTCTCGCTTCGGGCGAGAACGACGAGAAGCTTGTTGAGGCGATTGAGAAGCTGACAAAGCAGAAGTTTGCGAGAAAGCCTCTTGAGCTGACCCGCGAGGATCGCCGCCGTTCGACCTCTGACCGCGGTCAGAGGCGTGGTCACGAGACGCATGCGTATCGCTATACTCCGCCTCCCGCGCCTCAGGATCCGCTTTTTGATCATCCCTATATTGAAAAGACTGGCGCTGTGTCTTCATCCCCGAAAAAAGAAGAGACGCAGCATGCGGCCCGGGCGCTTACCGGATATCGGAATCCTTCGTCCCGCCGCCCGGTCTGCGCACTTCTCGGGGGCGGCTTCCGAAAGAAGCGGAATCCGAATCCGTAATCTGTCAGAGAGGATTCAGGATTATTGCAATTAATCCTGGATCCGCTAAAATTAAAGTGTCATTACGAGTTGCGGTTTAAATACACCGCACGCCAACCTGCCTACCCGGGTAAGGT